>Ga0326512_10000301_pt1 | contig 42020 bp, 55 predicted proteins | sample 1_2617_0518_D_FD_203652 | JGI IMG/M metagenome (GOLD analysis project Ga0326512, IMG submission 203652) | Bovine rumen microbial communities from UC Davis, California, United States - 1_2617_0518 | ecosystem: Host-associated > Mammals > Digestive system > Stomach > Rumen | place: USA... | reverse complement strand
CACAAAAGCAGCCTGTGTCGAAGGCCTTGAAGAATCGCCCTTTAAATTGAAAATCATGGAGAGCCTGTCACGCTGATGATCCCAGCTCACCCGGATATAACGCTTTTTGTTGAAGCTGGCGCAAAAGCCTGTCTTCATGTTGTGGGGAATAAAGCGACGGCGAGGTCCCATGAAAGAACGGTAAGCGAATTTTCGTCCGTTTTCTTTGTTCCAGAAAACAACTTCGGCAAAACCAAAAACCTTGTGATCAAAAAAATCTACAGTACCGACAAAAGAGCCTATATTGAAAAAAAACTGTCACTTTCAAAAAATTTTGATGAAAAATTATAGGAAAAAGTGACATTTTTTCCGGGGCTATTTGGGATTATTTGGGGCTATCTGGAGCGATTTTTTCGGCGTTATTTCTAGTTTTAAGGGCCGATTTACGAGCATTTTTGCGTGTATATATGCGAGAATTGCCTGTTTTTCCAGCTTAATTTCTTTTGATTGAACCATTCTCTGGATTGTTGGTTCTGAGACATTTAGAACGGCGGCTGCGTCGGTTTCGCTTAGTTTTTCTGGGATTTTGGGGAGCAAATCCAGGCCTTCATACGAGGCTTCGAGGTAGTCTTTTGCGCTGTTTTCGTCGATGTAATTTTCTGTGATTATTGATTCTTTTTCCATTTTATTTTTCCTTTTTGAAAAGCATTTCTTTCATGCCTTTTTGATAAGATTTCTCGCATGTCAGAACGACTTTCATTCCTTCCACAAAGGCGCACTCTAACTTTTCCTCTTCTGTTTTTCCTATGAGGTTTAGATAGCCACAGCCTTTTTTTTCATACCATTCTACGAACATTCGATTTCGTTTTTTCATTGTTTTTCCTCTCTTATATCTGCTAGATGTATTGCGTATACGGGCTTGTTTATGTGCAGGTCACTGTTGTTGCCGTCAACAATTTCAATCTTGGTGATGGTGGCGGTTAGATACCTGTTGGTGTAGCCTAGACGGAGTTTGCATATAGGTAAAGGCCTATTAGCAACTTTCAACCCGTATGTAAAATCTGTAAATATGCCGTAACCTCTTATCGCACAACGATTACGAAATATTTTATCTCTAGGAAGCTGATAAAGATGAAATTCTTTATTTATTCTCAGATTCCAATAGGGCTTTACTTCTCTGTATTCGATTGTCTTTTCACCGCTTTTGATTTTCTCGTACCATTCTTTTTTCAGCGTAAAAATCAGCATGATTTAGTCTCCTTTGGTTTCGGTTTTGATTTCTCTGATTCGGTGCTTTAGTTGTGCCAGGGTGGCGGCGGTTTCTGTCAGTTCTGGGGTGGCGGAACGCAGGCCTTCGTGGTTCAGGATTCCGTGGACTGACCTTGTTATGCACATCAGATTTTCGATGTTGCAGTTTCTGTGGTTGCCGTCTTTGAAGGTGATCAGGTGGCCTTCCGGCACTTTGCCGTTGTGTTTTTCCCACTCCATTATGTGCTTGAAGTTCCAGGTGTTTGGCTCGGCGATTTTGATTTTTAGGTAGCCGTCCGTTGTCATTACTTCGGTTCCGACTGGCACGGAATTGTGCGGGATGTGGCCTTTTTTGAACCAGCCTTTTTCGCTTCCTGGCGCACACCAGCCTTTCTTGCCTTTGTTTGCCGGAACATGGTTCTTTTCAAAGTGGCCGGTCAGTCCTGAATTAAGGTGCATCCGGTTCCTTATATTTTTTATCTGCCCTGTGGTGTAGCTTGTGCCGAATGTTGCGTTCAGAAGCTCGGCCATCTGCAAGGCTGTTTTTCCTTTGTTGTTTTCCTGGATAAACTCTCGGATTTTTCGGGGAAACATTTTGCTGTCTCCTTTCGGCTTTCCTTTGAATGTTCCGCTTTTTATGTGGTTGTTTACCTTGTAGGCTTTTACCTTTGAGATGGTAGTTTTCTGCTCGAAGCGGCGGTTGAATTCCGCCACGACTTCGGCTGTTGTATGTCCTGGAATGAAGTTCCTGAAAAACTCTTTCTGCTCCTCTGTGTAAACTTTTTTCATCGCACGGCCTCCAGGAGTTTCTGTCGCTGTTTTTCTGCGCTGAGTTTATTTGAGGCACTGTCTTTTGTGGCAATCAGTGCCGGCATTTCATCGTTGAGAAGCCCGCAGCGTTCGGCGGTGTTCAGGGCTGAGACCTGGAGACTTGCGGTTTTGAGAATTTGTGAGGATATTTTGCACATTCCGTTTGCCCTGGCAAGCGTGCTTTCCAGTTTCTTCGGGTCGGTCATTTTCTCATCATTTCCGAGCTGTTCAAGCATCGCAAAAAGGTGGTTATTGAGGTCTGAAAGATTATTCTGCATGTCGATTTCTCCTATGCTATTTTCTTTTCTTCCGGCTCCCTGTGCGGGAGCGTTTTCAGGTAGTCCTGAAGGGCGTTTTCCATATCTTCGGCTGGGTCAATAAGGTATTCTGCCAGGCTCCACCACGGGATTCTTACCATCGTTTCTTTGATGACTATGCAGTCGAGCTTGTAGTAGTTCAGCAGGGTCTGAATCTCGTCGTAGGAGATGTGCATCAGTCCGGCCGCTTCCCGTACATCGTACATGTATTGCCGTCCGAGGCGGGCAAAACGGATTATGCGGTCAATCAGCGCATCTTTTTCTCTTGGAGAGAGTGGCTGTCGCAGCTCTGATATGGAAAACAGTTCTATCATTTCTTTGCGGTCCTTTCGAGTGTGGAAAGGAAGCCCATTACCTGACGAAGTTCCTTCTGTGTGAGGCATGGGAGCGTCGTATTCCGCACTTTTGTCTGAATGAATTCGTCCAAGCGTTTCTGCCAGTCCGTGCCGAGGATTTTCTTTGCACGGACTTTGACTGCATCAAGCTGGGTCGGGTGCTCGTTCTTTGCGAAGAAGCGGAAGGTTTGCTTGCCCTGACGTTCCAGCACGATGTTGAGGTCGTAGAAGATTGCCCGGAGTTCCGTCATGTCGCACTCTGTGCAGCTCTGCTTGCCTGTGGCTCCGAAGATGATTGTTCGGTAGCAGTCCTCGTCAAGTTTTGCCGTGTTTTTCTGGGCGTGAATCATTGAGATGAGCCTTGTCCGGTTCGATTTGTTCTTGCTCATTCGTCTATCTCCTCGTCGATGTAATAGCCACTTACGGGCTTTCCTTCACGGATTGCCTCGTAGATTTTTGTCACTGTATAGCCCATTTTTCAGCGCAGTCCTGAATGCTTTTGAAGTGCATTGTTGGCAAATCCTGCTCTTTGTATTTGTTGATTGGCATTGCGATTATTCTTTTTGCTTTTGCTGGCATTTCCTTGCTCCTAAGCCGAGAGTTTTTCAATCATGTTGTCGGTGATTGTCGAGAGTCCGCTTGCCTTGGACATCTTTGAGATTGCGATTGAGTCATTGACGATTGAGCGGAATCCACCGTCTGCATGGCGGGCGAGCTTGTCCGCTGTGTCAAAGTTGATGTCGATTCCTGCTGCCTCGTGGTAGTAAGCCACAACATCAACGGCCCCTGCTTTCTCGAAGAGCACGATTGGATTCCTAATTCGGCTTCGAAGTCGTGGTACACGGTCGGTTTTGACTTTCAATCCTTCCTCTCCGACAAGGAGGAAGGGAAGCTGGCAGCGTTCGTTGATTCCACGGATGATTTCAAGAAGCTGAAGAGGGAGCTTGTCTGCCTCGTCGATGATTACGAGTCTGCGTGTGTACTTGCATGATTCTTCGAGTGTTGTGATACATGCTCCGAAGCTGTGAGGTCGGATATGCGCTACGACATCGCAGATGTCACGGAGAAGCTGGACTTTGGTTGAGCCGTCTACATAGAGCACATAGGCTGCGTTCGGGTTGTTCTGGACGTACCATTTTGCCGAGTGTGTCTTCCCCCGCTCTGCGGTTCCTATTGCCATTCCGATTGATGATGACATGGTGCCGTTCGGGTCGCACAAATCGTCGGCGAGTGACTTGAAGCGTGTGACGCTCGGTGTGAGCACGAGCACGTCTGTATCAATGGCGATGTGTTGTGGTATAATGTTCGAGTAGCCCGCATTTCTGAGGCGTTCGACATATTCCACTTCTTTTTCCTGCCAGTTGGGGTAATTTTGCTGACAGATTTTGACGATTTGGGACTTATCAACTCCGATGATGCGGGCTGCGTCCTGCATTGAGAGCCTGTTGCTCTCGATGTAATTCCTTAATGTTGATTCCATAGTTTTTATCTCCCTAAAAATTTCTTTGAATAGGATTCGTAGTAACTTGCCTGGCTCGAATCCATCTTTTCCTCGTAGTCATACATGAAGTCCAGATCCTCACGGCTGAGGTTCCCGCCGCTATGGAACTGGTTCAAGACCCAATCGAACCGTTCACGCTCGTCGTAGAAGACCGGTCTCTGGCTTGCCCTCTGGAACGCCTCGCTTCCGATTCTTGAAGCAACGCTCGCAAGGAAGTCTTCCTGTGAGAGCACTTCTTCACGGTGGTTCATGCTCTCCGGGATTGCGCCGAAGTCCATCTTCTTTCGGCTGACAGACTGCGGAATCGGTCTTGTCTCGACTGGTTCTGCATCATCTTTTTTTGTAACGGTCGGAATCGTGACTTCCGGCTTTTTGTGTTCAAGCCGGTAATCGGCTTTTTCTGCCAGTGTCTCTGCCTTGTGAAGCTCGCTGAATTTCTGCGGTTCGGAAAGAACCCTGACATTCTTGTCGCTCGTGGCCTTGTCGAAAGCCTGTTGCACGGCCCGCATCTGCCGCTTCTTCCATTCAAGCTGTTCGACCATTTCCTCTTGGTTGAGCATGTCGATTTTCTTGACTGGGCGGAGCGCAATCGCATGGTTCGTTCCTGGCTCAATCGCAAAGACTCCGAGGTTGAGGTTCTCAGGGTCGTAGCGAATCTCAATCTTCTGGCGGTCGTAAGCGACGAGCGTTCCACGGTTCTGCAAGACCATTTCCTGCGTGAGGTCCGGGCCGATGTACTCGATGCCGTTAAGCTCGATTCGGTCTCCCTTGACCTGGCGTATCGTGCTTTCCATGAAGAGGTAGGCTTCGTCTCGCGGGTCAATGAATGTTGGCATCCAGCCGTCACGCTTGTACTGCTCCAGCCGTTCCTTCGGAGAGCATCCGAGGGTCGCGTGGGTGCGGTTCTCGTAAATATCAAGTGCCCTGACGACATTCTTGATGAAGTCTTCGTAGCTCAGGATATATCCGTTCTTTTTCTGCCATTCCAGGCGTTTGTTTGCCTGCTCTTCTTCTGGTGCGGAGAGAGCCATTTCCTTTACGAGGCCCGGCAAACAGAGGTCTCGCAAGATTTGTTCCAGCGTGTTGAAGAAGCGTTCGATCGGCTTTGTCTTTGCGTTCTTTACACGCGCGAAGATTCGGCGGTGCTTCTTTTCCCACTCTGCTTTTGTCTGGACTACATCGACCACAAGACCTTCCGTGTCCTCGACGATGTAGCGTCCGTTGTCGGCGTGGTACATGTCCGCCTCGTCCAGGAATCGCACTCCGTAGTTCTGCAAGCGTCCGACGATTTCATCTGCGAGCTTTGACTTCTCAGACGAACCGTTGTCGTTGTATGTGCTGTCGAATTTTCCGAAGCGTTTGATTCCCATGCGAAGTGCCCTTGTGACCGTGTGCGTGTTGTAGGCGATGTCGAAGCTCACTCCGTAGACGAGCCTTGTCGCCATGTCGAGCCAAAGATAGCACTCGGCACGGATGTACTTGTCTTTCTTGCTGGTCGGGTACGGGTTCTCGCACCAGAAGTCGAAGATGTGCTGGTCGCCTACAATCAGCTGGAAAGGGTTGAGCTTTGAGAGGTCACGGCTGATGTAGAACATGTTGTCGAGTGCCCTTTGTCCGCCCTTTGCGAGCATCTTCATTGCCGGGCTGATGTTGCGGGCGTGAATGTATGCGCTTGATTCGCTTCCAATCTGCCAGCCTCGTCTCTGGGCTTCGGCCTTGGTGCAGTTGTATGCGTTTCGCACGGTGCAGCCTCCGACTTCCTTGATTGCGGCGAGAAGAAAGTTCGTGAAGAAGCTCAATGCCTCGTCGCTCCAGGCAAAAACATGCCGTCCCTGCCGACCTGCTGGCAATGCGAACATCGAGCCGTTCTCCATCCTTCGGATGTAACGCTGGACTGTCGGAACGGAGATGTTGAACTGCTCGGCTATCTGCTCGTAGGCTTTTGCCTTTGAGATGAGGGGCGAGCGCTTTCGGTATGCCTCGTAGACTGCGGCACGGAGCGGAAATTTCTTGTCGGTGACAGGAAGGAATGTTGTCATGCGTTACTCCTGCACTCCTGTGAATGCGTTCAGTTTTTGTTCCTCTTCCGCGATGTCGTTGACGAACTGGCGGATTCTCAGTCCGATGTTGCAGACTGCCGCAAGTCGAACCTGCGGGTTGGCGAAACTTTCAAGGAATGTCGTAATCATGTCGAACACTTCAAGCTGTGCCTTGTACTGTTCTTTTGTCTCAAGGTTGACTTTCGTGTACATCTTGCCGTTCTTAAGCAATGTCTGCGAAAAGTAGTCGTTGTTCCCCCAGTTGAGCTTGATTTTCTGACTGCTCCATTTCCGGGCAAGCTCTGCGAATTTCTCGTTGTCCTTTCGCTTGCGGTACTCGGCTTCGTGCTCGTTGGTCCAGCCCGAAAGCCTCTCGCCGGTTGCCATTGCGTGGGCGACAAGACGCTCGAAGTCGCTGTCAAGCTGAGGAATTGCCGGATTCGCGTTCTTTAAGTGCCGCTGGTCGTATTCGTCGAATGTGAGGAGCTTGTCTTCTTCCGGCACATAAAGTTTAAGAAGGAGATAGGCTTTTTTCTTTGAGACTCCGACGAGTTCAAGGAAGTCGCAGAAACCAAAGACCTGTGCATCTTCGCTCCTGCGGTCTCCGCCACGGCGTGCAAGCACTGAGTTCGCAATCCAAAGGTCGCGGGCAAGCTCTGCGGAGAGTTTCTGATGCTGCTCGACCTTCGGACGGATTCTTGCCACGGCTTCGTCCATGTTCCATGTGTCAATTTCCTGCTGGAACGGGAAAGCCTGTTCGGGGGTTAGTGCTGTGTTAGACGGTGCAATTTCGTACATTTTTGAAAAACTCCTTTGTCAGCGAGAGCTGACATCCAGAAAGCTCTCGCCGTTGTGATTTATGCCGCTGTATTTTCGGGAATGGTCTTTTCAGCTGCTTTGCAGTAGAATGACTCTTCGCCGGGAATAAGGCTGATGTGGAATTTTTCTTGCTGGGCGGCATCGAAATTCTTCAAAGCGGCCTTGACCGGCTCTTTTTTTACTTTCACGCAGTTTGAGAATCCTGCGGCGATAAGAAGGTCAGCTGTGTCTTTTGCGACCTCCACTTTGTCCGGATTCTGACGGTAGCCGATTGTTCCGTTGATGAAGTCACGGCTTTTCTTTCCGTCCTCGTAGATTTCAGAGCGGTTCGCATCGGAATAGTTCTTGAGGTTTTCAAGAAGTTTTGCTCTCTGCTCGGTAAGCTCGGCAGATGCTTTTGTTGCGGCTTCTTTGGCATCGTTGATTGCCTTTGTAGCCTGGTTGTCGATTGCGCTGATTTCTGCGTCAATCTGAGCGATGCACTTGATTGTCTCTTCGACATCCTTAAGGTTCTTGATTTTCATTTTTTACTCCTTGCCCTTTATGGGCGAATGAAAATGTGATATAATTTGTATTTGTTCTTTTGTGACTCATGCGGCGGGCTTTCCGTCGTCATGGTTGTCTGCGGGCGGTTCGCTTGGTGCATCTTGCGATCCGCCTTTTTTTTGCTCTGCGCGGTACTCGTCGCGGTAGCGGATGTACACGCTCCGCCAGAAGTTCCGCATCGGCGTGTTCCAGAAGCGGCCCAGCTTGATGCTCGCCTCGTAGACCTTCTCTCTGAGTGTGAGCTGCGGCGGGGCGAAAAGAACCCGGCCGTCTACATAACAAAGCCGCTCGTTTCGGACTGGTCTGTTTCGGAACAGGTCAAGTCCTGTGTTCCCGATTGTTTTAGCCATGAAAGCACCTCCTTTTTGCTTTGCAAGCCTTCGATGTCTCCGCATATCTCTGCGGGGCTTTTGAACTTTGCCAGGAGCATGAGCCCGTAAATCGCCATGTCCTGCAAACCTTCCAGCGTCATCTGCTTGACGGCGAAGTAGATTTTCTCCGCGTTCAAGTCTTTCTCGTCGCTGTCCATGAAGGGCGGCTTCCTGCCGTTCTTCCAGAGTGTCATTTTTTCATTCCGCCTCCTGTTTTTGTGTGGTATGATGTTTGTATGACTAAAGCCGATATTATTGATATTGCAAAAACCAGGTTCATTGCGTATGTGCATAAGCTCTACGGCGACAAAATCTATCCGAGTGAAGAATCGCTTGCACTTATTGAGCGATACCTTAGTGAATCCCGCTCAAATACCAGCAGGCTCAAAACTTTTCTTGCCGCCTGTGATGTCAGTGAACTGTATGCGTTGGAGCGTAACACGGAAGCGACGGACATCAGACCGACTCCTGAAGAGCAGCTGAGAGTGCTTTTCCACGCCTGCCGTGACAACTTTTACCGCACGGCTTTGACGGTTTTTTAGACCAGCCTTTTGAAAGCATTTCAAAGTAGCGGTCGCAGATTTCTTCTCTTCGTTTTTGCTCGCGTTCCTGTTCCGCCTCGTTCTGAGGGAACGGCAACCGTGCTACGCTTTCTGCAAGCTCATGGAATTTGTGCTCTGCTTCCCTTGCCTTGATAAGGTCTCCGTCATCCTTTGTTTCAAGGAAGTGCGCCTGTGCGGCTTCCATCTCGTTGTAAGCCTTGATTATTTCCTCGATTTTCATTCCGCCTCCTTTTGCGTTTTTATTTTGCAATCCCTTTTTGGTGTGGTATAATCTTCGTATGTCAAATCATTATGAAATTGCACTTCGATTCGAGCGGTATGCCGCAGACATCGAACGGCAACTCCCAGCAGAATACTTTCAAAAGCTGAAGGATGCCGGATACTCGCAGGCAAACCTCGCGGTCGATGCCTTGTTTGAACATGGAGACGCTTCAGAAGCTCTTGGATGGTATCTCCATGAACCCCGCAAGTTCCGTAGTCTCCTAGAACAATGCTCACCGAAGGTTCTTTCTCTCCTTTATTTTTTGAGGCTGGCAAATCACCTGATGTGGGCGTTTGACCAGCTTGCAACGGATGAGCTAGATGATAGCCAGGCTCTTGGAATGCTTTTTGACAGGAATAAGACCGTTTTTGACAAGTTCCGTGTCTTTCTTTCTGACATGGGCTTTGATTCATAAGACCACGCCTTTTGATTTCATCTGCAATTTCCATTTTTTCTTTTTCATAATCTGTCATGCTGCCATCTCCCGCAGGCTCTGCACCATGTCGTTCCAGCTTGGATAGCCGAGCCTTTGTGCGACCGCCCGCTCTATGCGCTGGCTGTGGCTCTTGCCGGAAAGCACATCGCTGACTGACTGTGGCGTGCATCCGGCTTCAAACGCGATGTCTGCGCCTGTGGTTCCGGCACACTTCAACTTGTACTTGATGTAGAGCCCCTGTTCCGGCGTGATTTTCTTGGAGAACTTTCGCTGAGAGTTCTGCTCCTTGAATTTCCTTGCGGATGCAATGAGCCGTTCCATTTCATCTTTTCGCAGTTGATGTTTTTCCAACAAACTCATTTCGTTCATATTGCCTCCTTGTTCTGTCGATAATTGATTGACTGTTAAATCAGTGTTTTATTGTTTCCTTGGAAACTCGGCATAACTGATTTATCAGTGTTTCATCATAATTACGATTATATCTTAAATATGATGATTGTCAAGTAAAAATTACGATATTTGTGTAAGAAAATCATAATTTTTACGAAAAGGAGAAATATGACAAGGCTTGAAGAGCTTTACAATGAGATGGCTAATCGAAAAATGATTAGCACTAAAAAAGAATTTGCAGAAAAATTCGGATTCGCTTATGCAAATTTGGCAAGATATCTGACAGGTCAATTAAAAACAACTATTGATTCAGAAAATTATCGTAATTTTGCAGATATGGGTATCAACATCGATTGGCTTCTGACTGGCGAGGGCGAGATGTTCAAGACGGGCAAGGAAGCGGAGTCGGCCGTGGCGGTGAGTACCCCGAAGATTCCGATTCTCCGACAGAAGGTGTCATGCGGCCCGGGTCAGGGCTGGGAGCATGAGGACAATATCGTCGAATACCTTGATGTGCGCGCGCTGTCTCCAATGCTCCACTCACGGAATGTCTATGGATTCAGGGCTATCGGCACGAGTATGCTGGGTGCCGGAATCCGTGACGGGGATATCGTGCTCTTCAACGCCGACAAGGATTCCCCGGTCGCGGACGGCATCTATGTCTTCGGCCTTGACGGCGACACTTACTGCAAGAGGCTGGAGTTTGACCGCCTGGCCAACAGGATAAAGATTTTCTCCGTGCGGGTCGCCGACCTGGAGAAAGCGGAGCTTCTGAAAACGCTCGACAGCACAGACGAGGGCTTCAACGAGCGGTTCCGGCTGTTCGGGAAGGTGTTCAGCTGGATTCATGTGATTAACGGGGAGATTGGGGGGTAAGAAAAATTTGCAGAAATTTTTACTGAAATTTATCCCTTAAAATCCAAAATTCTTTCGCATTTTCAGCCTCTTGTGGTACAATAACCTATGGCAAACGAAATAAAAATATCGACTGAGGAAGAGTTTTTAAGATTCCTAAAAAACATTGACAATGAGGAGTTCCTTACAAACTCAATTCTTAAAGCCGACCGTCTTTCTGTCTCAATGAAGATTGAAGGAGAAAAATTCAATGCATCCCTTACTGGAAGCCTTATAAAGGCATTGGCTGATTATCAGGATAGAGTTTATCATATTTACAAAGTTCAAAAATATGGTGCGTCATCCAACAGACAGCTGACCGATGAAGAACGGCGTGCACTGGAAATAAAGGTTGAGGTAAAGCCTGGTTGCACAGAAGCTGTGCTAGGATTTGTAAAAGATATAATCCCAGAGGTGGTGAACAATATGACTGGTCAGGAATTATCAAAAACAATCATAGCTGTTACTGGCATTGTCGCTGGAGCATGGGCTTTAAAAGGAATCGTTGCACCTGCAATTACAAATGCATTTAAAACAAAAAGAAAAGAAATCGATGCAAAAATAGAAATTGCTAAAACTGAAAAGGAACGGGAGTATTTGACTTCAATTCAATCAATTACCCATGATGCAATCGAGGGAATGAGAAGTGTTGCTTCTGGTCTGGCCGTGACAGCTCCTGAAAAGATTTCTATTGATGATAAATCTTTGACAACAGATGAGGCCGAAAACATTGCCGCTGAAATGAAAAAGCCGAGAAAAGAAGCGAAGTCTGACGGTCTGCCAGATATGTATTCCGTAGAAGGTGAATTTAAAGTGCTTAACATAAACTACGAAAAGGCTGTAACTTTAATGAAAGCCGAGCATGTCGAGTCAAAGGTTATCTATGACAATATTTCCCTTATGGACGGCTGGCTTACAGAAGAGAGCCTTAATATTCTGAAAGATGCACAGGAAAGGGACCCTGTGTGGTTTCGAATACTGCTTACCCGTGATGGCAAAAGTAAAAGGTTTTTGTCAGCTATTGATGTAAACAGTATCGGAAAAAAATCTTAATACTTCCCCCCAGCGATGCTGGGGATTTTTTTTGCCCTGCTATCATTTCTCCCGGAGGAATGAAAAATGACTGTGAACAACTCAGCGGGGAAGCCTTATTACACTCAGAGAAACAATCAGCTAAAGCCTAACGGAGCATGCAATGTCACTGCGATGATTGCGGCCTTGCTTGCGGCGGGCTATGCGGTCGAGCAGCTTGCGACGGAGAAATTCAGACAGCCGGAAGATGCTCTCATGGATTTCATCGTGCATGACGAGCGGACTCTCGCGCTCTGGAAGGTCCTTGACCCGAGCGGGCATAATGCGCCCAACGAGTGGCACCCGGTTCTTGCGCTCGGAACAAATCTTTTCCTTCGGGAGAAAGGTCTTATCGGAAAATGTGTCGATGCCGTTGAATGGGGCGAGTGGCGGTCTAAGTCACAGATTGCCGACACAATCAGGAACGGCGGTGCTGTGGTTCTCTCAGGGCTTTTCCCGGCTAGCGGAAGGAAGACTATCGGGCATGTGGTGGCCTGCGTGGGATTCAAGGAAGACGACGAGGGGAACATTACTCACTTCATCATTGATGACTCATGGGGCGACTATCACACGGAATATGCCGACCACAACGGGAACAATGTCGAGATGTCTCTTGAAGACTTCAACTCTAAAATCCGGCACTGCGGTGCTGACAACAAGATGGCTCATCTTATCAAAAAGGCGGTGGCAAAATGAAAGCGAAAGACGTGTCTTTGAAATCAATCGTGCTTGCGATTGTTTGGGTCTGCGTGATGTCGCTCTGCAAGGCGTTCGTGCCTGTCTTCTTTGACGGGAAGCAGGTCGGAATCACTATGCTGGAAATCTTCGGGGCGGGCGCGTTCTTCGTGATTGCCTGCTCGCCTGTGTACCGCTCCATCTGGCTCGACAAGAAGCTGGGAATCTACGAGAAGGATGCGGAGAAAGATTTGGAAGAGCTGGAAGCCGTGACAGAGGAGTATGGATGTGGAGAAGCGTAGTTTCTGTAAATTCCTTTTTCGCTGTACTCTTATCCTTCTTGTTGAGCTTGCCGTCGTCTGCGGAATCGCATTCTGTTGTTTTCACGGCGGAACAGGTGACGGAGATAAAGAGCGAGCTGAACGCTATGAGAAACGAGACGAATCTGCTCAGGAATCTGTTGAGCGAATCGGAAGCGGACTCGATGGCATTGAAGAAAAAGTGCTCGGCACTGGAAGAAAAATTGATTCAGTCAGAGTCGAGATTGATGGAAGCGTCACAGGACTTGGCGAGCTGCGGTCAGACGCTGATAGAATTACGGAAAGAAGTCGGAACGCTGAGGCAGTTGCTGGAAGAATTGAGGGCGGAATTTGCCGCATTGAACAAATCATATTCGAGGCAGAAGAAAAAGACATCGTTCTGGCGGACGGCTGCGATTGTATCGATCCTGGCGGCAATAACTGAGGGCGGTATAATCTGGCTTTCCAAGTGAGGTAAAAATGGAAACTTTCGGCATGGTAGTCTCGCTTGCAAGCGGGTGTATGACTCTTTTCGGGTTCATCGGAATCTTCGTCAAGTACGGGAACGACAAGGGAACAATGACGGCTACCCTCAAGAGTATTTCAGAGAGACTTGAGAGCACTTCAAACAGCCTTGAGAAAATTCCAACTAAATCGGAGCTTGACCTGATTCTGGGTGAGCTGCGAAAAGACATTGATACGAACGCAAAGGACATCAACGAGGTTGGCAAAAGGCTGAACAAGCTGGAAATTGACAACACGAAGATGATAACTTCGATGGCGGAAAATATCGGCTGGATTAAGTCGAGCGTTGACGACATCAAGCAACGGATAGACAAAAAGGACAAGGAGTAAGGCCATGCCGAAGAGAAATAAAATTGAGATGCAGGGCTTGGTTGAGCGTATCTGCAAAATGTACTTCAATGACAAAATGAGCCACAAGGAGATTGTTGACACCCTCAAAGCTGAGGGATATGACATCTCAAAGAGCGGAGTCGGGCGTACTCTCGTAGACCAGGCGGCGCAGATGAAAGCCTACAAGGATTCTGCGAAGAAAGCCGTGGCGATCGTGAACGAGCTTGACAGGACTCCGGGCTTGAACATCGCCGAGGCTAGCGTTCAGCTTGTGCAGGCAAAACTTCTCGAAGAGGTCAACAAGTTTGAGGACTTCTCGACAATTTCACCAGAGGAGCTTCTAAAGGCCGTTGCAAGAAATACTGACGCACAGGCGAAGATTGCGAGGGTCAAGCTCGAATATGAGCGTGGCTACAAGAAGGGCTTGTTCGAGGCGGCGAAGACCGTTGAGACTGAGGGCAAGAAAGCCGGATGGAGCGACGAGCGCGTTGAGTTCGTCAAGGCCAAGATTATGGGCTTGAAGGTGACTTATGACGACAAGACCGAGGAATAACGAGGGCGGGCTTGAAATCTTCCTTCCGTACCAGAAGAAATGGCTGGAGGACAAAAGCCCGCTCAAAATCATCGAGAAAAACAGGCGGTGCGGTATCTCGTGGACTGATGCGAGCGATGCCGTGCTTGACGCTGCTCCGGCTCATGGCTGGAGCAATACCTATTACATGAGCTTCAACAAGGACAACTGCCGCCAGTACATCGAGGATGCTGGCGAATGGGCAAAGAAGCTCGGCTATGCGGTGAGCGAGGTTGAGGAAAAAGAAGAGCCTCTTCTTGACGACCCGGACAAGAACATCACGACTTACAGGATAACTTTCTCTTCCGGTGCGGAGATTATGGGATTGCCTGGCGTCTCACGCTCGCTTCGTTCCAAGCAGGGAAATGTCGTGATTGATGAGGCGGCCTTCTTTGACGACTTGGAGAGCGTATTGCAGGCGGCAAAGGCTCTCGTAATCTGGGGCGGTCGAATCAGAATCATATCGACACACAACGGTGACGACAATCCTTTCAACATTCTGATAAAGGACATCCGCTCGGGGAAAGAGACGGAATGGAGCCTGCACAGAATCACTTTCCGTGAGTCCATTGAGCAGGGGCTTTTCAAGCGTATCTGCCTTACGCAGGGCAAGGAATGGACGGAAGAAGCTGAGAAAGAATTTGTCGAGCGGATTTACCGCATTTACGCAAACAATCCTGACGAGGAGCTTGATGTAATCCCACGAACGAACGGCGACAGATATTTCAGCCGTGGGCTTCTTGACCATGCCACCGCCGATGCGGAAAGCTACGACATCAGACGGCTTGAATGCTCTGACAGCTTCCTTCACAAGAGCGAGACCTACAAGAACCGTGAGATTGAGAAGTTCTTCAATCAGGAAGTGCGCCCGGTGCTCGGCTCGCTTGAAAGCCGTGTATTCGGCGGTAACGACTTCGGCCGTTCGGGCGACCTCACAACTTACTGGCTTTCAGAGGAAATCGGAAACACCCAGCTTGCGGTTCGGCTGATTGTGGAAATCAAAAATGCTCCGTTCGAGCAACAGCAGTATTTCAATGATTTGGTAACAGATTTCCTAAATGAGCGAGGAAAGTTCGGCGGGCTTGCGATTGACAGCCGTGGCAACGGCCAGCAGATTGGCGAGCATGCGGCCCTCAGGCATCCGGGGGCTTCGGTCCAGGTGATGGAGACAAACGCTTGGTATGCGAAGTACGGAACTGACTTGCACGGTCTCATGGAGAGCGCGGACTTCACCGTTCCTGATGACGAGACGATTAAGGCGGACTTTTCCCTTGTCGTGCTGAAAAACGGAATCCCGACGATTCCGGGAGTGCGCACGGCTGACCGTGACCTTAAAGGCAAAAGGCACGGAGACGGTGCGAGTGCGGCGATGCTCTGTGTTTGTGCCTGGCGAGAATGTGCGGCGGACACCCCGCCAGTGTTTACTTCCGTGGAGAAAAAGAAATCGAAATTCCTTTGGTTTTGATTTGCAAAAAACTTGGACTTATGGTATATTAAAGATACCACAAACTCAAAGCAGACCGACACATCTGTAAAAACTAGGTGTCTATTTTTATGCCCTTTTGGTTTTACGAAAAAATCCGTAAAGTCAGAGGTGGCGTTATCCGACTATGTGAATATAGCCGTAGAAAGCCCCGGTAAGCAGTGATGCCCCGGCTGTCTTTGAGCAGTGGTAGGACTTTTTGCGGCTTTTTTTGTCTTTAAAAAATCCGTACTACCAAAACTCAAAGGAGGTCTGTTATGGCAGACACAAGACCAAGAGCAGTACAGCTCATCGACAAAATCAACTGCAATGTAATTCATTGCACGGATGTTCTTACTTTAGTTGAGAACGATGCTTGCCAGAATCCCGATATAACAATCGGGGCGATTTATGCAGTAGACAATTTACTTTGTCAGGTAACTGCTTTTGCGGAAGAACTAGACAACTTAATCACAAAATTAAAAAATGAAGGGAAACTGACAGATTAAAATATGCGGGGCGTTTTTTGCCCCGCTTTTTACTATGGAGATTGATATGAAAAAAATAAAAACAAAAGAAATTAAGGGGTTTGATGGGCTTTATACGATTAACACGATGGGAAAAGTTTTTAGTATGAAAACAGGAAAAGAAAAGACTCAATTACTTTCAAACGCAGGTTACTATCGTGTACACCTTTTTAATAATGGAAAGGGGAAAATTTTTTCAGTGCACAGGCTTGTTGCAGAAACTTTTATTCCAAATTCTAAAAAATTGCCGTGTGTAAACCATATTGACGGAAACAAATTGAATAATCGGGTTTCAAACCTTGAATGGGTTTCTTATGCAGATAATAATGCAAAAGCAGTTAAAACAGGGCTGTCTCCACAAGGGGCAGATGTTTATAACTCCGCATTTTCTGAAGAACAGGTTCATTTTATAAGGGAACTTTTTTTTATTGGCTATTCAAAAACAAAACTTGCAAGAGTTTTCAAAGTCTCTGTTACAGCTCTTACAGATATGGTTAACGGAAAAACTTATTCCAACATTGAAGTATCGCCTAAATATAACGATGGTAAAGAGCATTTTTCACCGCAGGTTATTTATATTATTTATAATCTATTGGAAAATGGCTATTCATATTCACAAATTGCATCTATGTGCGGGATTAACAAAGAGGCTGTGAGAACTTATTATCGTAATCATTATCTTCCAGAAAAGCAGAAAAAGTAATCGCTTGTGATACCGTTCTATTACAGGACGGTATTTTTATATGGCAAGAACAAAATCAGTAACAACACAGGTATTAAATCTTACAGGTTTCCGCAGTGTGGCGGGCTACATGTCAGACACGGCATCATGGCTTTCTGATGTAGGAGAAAGAGAATCAATTTTTGATGAAATGCGCCAAGACCCTCGAATTGAGAGCCTTATCAAAAACCGCAAGGATAAGGTTTTGCAGTTGACTGGATCTTTCAGCGAGACCAAGAACAAGCTCGTAAACGAGGCCTGCGAGAACCTTCTCACATTCAACACTTTCTTTAAGCTGAACAATATCCTTCTGAATGCCGTGCCTTACGGAATAGCCGCTTGTGAAATATTGTGGAAGTTCGTAGGTGGCTATTATGTCCCTTATGATTTCATCTCGATTCCGAGAACCGCACTCTCATTCCCGACACACCCGGACTCAGACTTCTTCACTCCTGTCATTACGGCTCAGAACATTGCTCTCAACGACAACAGAAAATTCTTAGTGCACAGAAATGATGATGGAGAATTAAATCGTTGGGGGCGAGCTGCTTTGTTGCCGGCTTACAATTTCTGGAAATTTAAAAACATCGGTGTCAAATTTTGGGCACAAGCCTGCGAATTGGTGGGAAGTCCTACTATCCTTGCGCTTTTCGATGTTAAGGGGGAGAACGAGGCAAGACAGCGTGCACAGGAACTCACGGAGATGATGGCAGACTGGCAGAGCGGTTCAAACGGCTCTCTTGCGAATGTGCGTGATGTCAAGGTAATTTCTTCGGCTCTGAATGATTTTAAAACGATTATTGATGTGTGCGACACTGAGATTGCTTACGCACTCACAGCCCAGGCTCTCACCACGAACACGGCGCAGTACGGCACTCACGCCCAGGGCGAGACCCATGTTCAGACTTACGACGATTTGATAAAGGGCGATGCGTATCTCTTGCAGCAGACGGATCAGAAGCTCGTGGACGCTTTCATTGAACTGAACTTCCCCGGCGAGGTTGCCCCGAAATATGACATTGATTCGGCGGATTTCGCAGATTTTTCGATAATCAGAGACTGCATCGACAGGGGTGTTCCTGTAAGCCTAAAGGCAATTTACAACAAGGTTCATGTTCCAGAGCCTGTTGATGAAAAAGATTCGTTCGTGAAGGCTCAGCCGTCTTTCGGTTTCTCTGATAGTGGGGAAGACGATTTTTTTCAGAAAAGGCAGTAGGAGCGTTTTTTGAGGAGAAGAGCCGTGCGCGTCGGCTTGACCGGATTTCTACTGCCGCATGGCTTTCAATCTCTGACAGCTACGCAGAGAGAATCAAGACGTACATAAAGGAATGTGCGAAGAATCCGGATTTGCTGAATACGCAGAAGGTGCTTCCGCCTGACTGGCAGGCCATGGGAGAGGCGGCGAAGCTCTTCACCCGCTCGCTGATGATGGGCTTGGATTCCGCTGTTCGCAAAGCAGAGTTCGATGAGCCGAGCGCAGAGGACATCGAGAACATGCCCTACCACGAGGCGGTCGAATACCTCAAAAAGCGTGATGTTATAAAAAAAGTTGACTATGACTCGCTCTCCGACAAGATGCGTTTCCGTGCGTTTACCGCAAGCAGGATTGCAGACGGCGACCTTTTGAAGAAGCTGAACGCAGAGATGATTGCCAGCGTGAACGACGGCAAGGGCTTGAGCGACTTTCTTTCGCTCACAAAGACTGACATCCTGGATAAAATCGGCATGGGTGCGGGTTCGGGCTGGTACTACGAGACGGTCTACAGGACGAATGTTCAGACCGCCTACAATGTTGGCCGTGCGATGGGATTCGCAGAGGACAAGCCTCTTGCGCTTGAGCTTGTGATTATCGACGACTCGCGCACAAGCGACATCTGCCGTCAGTATGCGGGAAAGCGTTTCATTTTGCCGTATGATCATCCGTTCTGGCAGACTCACTGGCCACCGTTCCACTTCAACTGCCGAACGACTATCCGTGCGATTTATGACGAGAGCGAGATTCCGGAAAGCTGGAGCAATCCAAAGGACATTGAGGACGCAAACAACGGATTCGGCGCATACCCGCTTTCGGGCGATGATTGGTGGGAAGAGCTGGCTAGTCAGGTAGCGAGGGCGAAAGAGTACGGCGTACAGGGGGAGATAGATGTAGCAAAGACAATGCTGATTGCAGATTTTGAAAGCTATCAACATCTGTTATCAGAAAAAGGAGTAACACTAAGCGCAGAAGTTGTGAACATTGATAAAGATGTTCTCAAAGAATTAAATGATGTAATATCAGACATTGGTATTCCCGAAATTACAGGTTCAATAAAAGTTACTGCACCCGTTACAACAAGTATTGCAAGCATAAATTTTAAGGGAGAATTGAAATTAAATGCTGTGTATATGAGGAATAAAACAAAACTAATTGACGAATTAAAGATTGGTGTTGCTAAAGGTTATTTTCCAAAGAATTGCAATTCTCCGAAGAGCGCCTTATATCACGAATTATTCGGACATGGAGCTGAAAGATTTTTATTACAACACGATACAAGATATGCGGATAAAATCACTGCCTGGAGAAAAGGCTATGTTGCAGAAGATATTGTAAAAGAAGCTATAGCTGAAATCTTAAAAAGAAATCACACTCTTTCAGCTGATGTATTGAAACAACAGATTTGTTTGTTTGCTACAGAGCCGTATTCCGAAACTATGGCATACGGTCTAGAAGATGTGTATATAAATAAAAATAATGCTCAAATCTTGTCAAAAGAAATATACAGAGTTACAATAAGACGAATCGAAGATGTTTTACGGAGGACGAAAAATGACTTTACCACCAAAATTCGGTGATTTGTATACATGGGCTGTTATCTCCGAAAAACCTGATGAATACGGTTGTTACATTTCAGGGGTGAAAGATAATGCCCCTGATGAAATAAAATCCTTGTTCAAGGAATATATGGCAATTATCCACAACAGAGACTAAGTAGCTTACAAGCCCCGGAAATCGCGGGGCTTTTTCTTTGCCCACACAAAGTCATTATCAAAAATACTGATACTACTATGTCGGCATGGCACTTTTATTAGTTACTTATTTTTGTATTATTCTCAGTTTTTGTGTTGCTGTTTTTCTTGTCCCGTTTCTCTACGACCTTGCGGAGACCTGTGCGTGGAAAGTAAGCAGTTGTTTCTGTAGAGATGAGCGTGATGATTCTGTCATTGAAACTTCTGCAAAGACAGAGGAGTCCGTCAATTTCGATGTCCCCGCCAGATTTTCCGTTGACCCGGTGCTTGTTGAGATTCTTGTTTGTAAGGGCTTCGCCGAGAATGATGTTATATTCTTTCTGGAGCGCAATCAGCTCTCGGACGACATCATCGCTGGCATAAAGTCTGGCTCTGATGATAAGCTCAGAGAGTTCAGAGAAATGCTGCATGAATATTTTGCTGAGAGGCTCAGGTTCAAGCTCTTGGGGCTTCACATTTTCTGATAGCTTTTCCACCGGCATCCACCGCATCAGCTCCTCGTAAAATGAAAGCCGGTGATTCAGCATTTCTCGCCGAAGATAATGCCCTTCATCAATTCTTCTTGAGCGTACCGAAAACAGCGAGGCAAGAAGAAATGTGACAACAGAACCTCCGACCGTAATAATGGCTGAGACGACTTCCGGTGACGCAAAATAATTTTTCATACCTAAATTTTCGGAGTAAAAACAAGTTTTTTAACATTTACTTCCGCACATGCGAAAATCACCGCCACGCTTGCCATAAAAAACACTCTAAACATCGGTGAAAATCGGTGAATCCCGCATTTTATTTGAAAAGCCGGATAATTTGTCAATTTCTTTAAAATCCCCCCTGAATTTCCCGTTTTTTAAAATTCCATCTCCCCCAGAATTGCCGTGTTTTCTGCGCTCCGTGGTCTCATATCTGCGGAGGTTGAAAATGCTTGCAGGAACCGAGGACGGCGAGAACTGGGGATTCTATTTCGATGACCAGAAGGACTCGCTCAAGAAGTATTTCGAGCTGACACGGGAAGAGCACATGGCTCTCATGGACGGCCAGAGCACCGGCAAGGTCATCACATTTCACGACGACAGAAAGCCGACGCTCGAAGACCCGCCACCACCGACAGAGGCCGAGAAGGCACGGTGGAGAATCAGCGAGCTCAAGTCTTATCTCTCGAAGACTGACTATGTGGCGATAAAGATTGCCGAGGGCGAGGCTGAGGCTTCTGAGTATGCGGAGATCCTTGCCAAGCGGAAGGCGGCACGGAAGGAAATCAACGAGCTTGAGACCGTCGCCCAGGAAAGCCCTGAGAACGACGGCGGGGAGTAGGATTAAGGCATGAAGAATATTCGTACATGGCAGCTCTGCCGAACCGGAACTTTCGGGCAGGACGGAGCAAGAATTACAGAAAAAGATTTGCGTGAAATCATGGAGACATTCACGCCCACGCGGCCAATAACAATCGGGCACGATGCGGCTCACGGCGACAACTTCCCGAAGTTCGGCGACGTGCTCTTGATTGACGGGATCTATGACGACGCAAGGCACAAGGGCGAGAAGGTCCTTGTCGGGCAGGTCGTGCTTCACCCGGAGCTGGAGAAACAGTTCAGCGACAAGGATGACGGCGACGGATGCTACAAGGGCTGGAGCGTGACAATCCCCAAGCGAGGGAGCGACGGAAAGCGTTACCTTCACTCGCTGGCAATCTGCGGCGCGACACCGCCGAAGATCCCGGGGCTTGAGCAGCTTATGACCAAGAGCTGCTATTCGGACGGAGACAGCGTTGAGGTGTTCGACTTCAGCGACTCAATAAATTACCAGGAGGAAATCCCCATGACCGATGAGGAAAAGAAAAAGATGGAGGCTCTCGAAGCTGAGAACAAAAAGCTGAAAGAAGAGGCCGAGAAAAAGTCGTCGGAGAAAAAAGGAGACGAGGACAAGGAAAAGAAGTTCTCTGACTCGCCTGAGTTCGCCGACATGCAGAAGGAAATCGCAGAGCTTAAGGCTGCAAAGAAAGAAGCTCTCGTCAAAGGCGTGTGCGACAAGTTCGCCGACATCCCGGTTGGCTTGAAGGACAGCGTTCAGAAGGTCGCTTCCGTGCTCGCCTCAAACTCAGAGTCATTTGAGTTCAGCGACAAGGACGGAAACAAGAGCGAGAAATCAGCCCTTGATTTGTTCGGAGACATTCTCTCAGGGCTTTCGGAAGCTCCGAAAAAGGGCGATGTGACCCGCCAGGTGTTCAACGCTGGTGAGTTCAGCGATAAAAAAGATGACGGCAAGGAAACCGACTGGAACAAACTTGCCGCAAAACTTTAAGGAGACAGAATCATGGAAAAGGTTGAGGAATTCTTTGACCGCGGCGTGCTCCATCCGGGACACCCGCCAATCGTGGACTTCGTGACACTTGCGGCTTCAAGCAAAAGCCTCAAGGCCGGAACAATCCTGAAAGCCGGAAGCAACGGCTTCGAGCCTGCCGGTGACAGCGACACACCTTCGGCAGTCCTTCTTGCCGATGTGGGCGCACACGCAAGCGAGGCGACAACGGGCGTTCCTGTCGCAAGACACGGAATCGTCGTGAGAAGCCGACTCTTGGACTTCTCTTCATCAGCTGAGGCAGTCGCAAGCGACACGCTCACGGCGAAGCTCCCTGGAGCCGGAATCTACCTGACACAGGGCGGCTGGTCAGAATCAAATTTCAGATAGGAGACATGGAAAATGGCATTGTACAAAAACGGAACAATCACCATCAAAAGCGAGGACATTGAGCGGGTAATCGCCGCCAAGCCGGAGAACACATCGAACGCTCGAAGCTACTTCAAGCAGACAAAGCTCAAGAACTCTACGCACATCTCAGCGTCAGAGCTTAAACGGGAGTACGGCAATGTGCCTGTAATCGTCCGAGGCGACAACGGTATCGTGCCTAAGCACGGCGTTGACGCAACTGACATCGTGCCGATGCCGATTGAGATTGACGACAAAATCTCGGCAGTTGACATGGACGAGCTTGAGAGAGCTACGGACATGGGAGTCAACCAGATCGTTGACGAATACCTTGACCAGCACGCAGACATGGTTCGCGAGACCACTAATGCGCTCTGCTGTCAGGCTCACCGGGGAAAAATCGACTACATGATGAAAAGCGGTGGCGAGACAATCCGCTACAAGGTTGATTACGGCGATGTCAGCGAGATTGACTTCACCGAGAACCTCGCTACCCTCACAAGGGGTCAGGCTATCGCCCTTCTCACAAAGATGGCGACACAGGCAAAGAAGAACGGGGTCGGTGGTCCCGGCGAGTTCGTCGCAGGCGCAAAAATCTACGAGCGTTTCATTGACCTTCTCACCCAGAAGGAACTTGACTCGCAGGTGCATGACGGCTACCTGAACATGGGTTCGTTCAAGGTCGTGGCAGACAACGACTCTTACACGGACATCGTGAACGGAAGCAAGGTCACAAAATCGCTCTGCGGTGACTACGAGATTCTTTACCGTGCGCTCAACGCAGGTCAGAAGCTCGTTTTCCTCCGGCTTGACGATGTTGTTCAGAGAAGCGCAGTTCCTGTCTACTCGTTCACAGTCAAGGGCGACGACCAGCGTGGAACCAAGCTCTACACAAAGTCAAAGCCGTTCCCTCTCATCAACACAAAGGGCCTCGTATGGGGCAAGTTCAAGGAGACCGCAAGCTACAAGGTGAAATTCACCGCCGGCACAAACGGAACCATTGCGGCGACCGTTGACGGTGAGGCAATCACCAGCGGTGACGAGGTTGAGGAAGGAAAGACAGTAGTATTCACTGCCACACCTTCTACAAACTTCGAGGTCAACAACTGGAACGGCAAGTCTAAGGACAGCCTTGTTGAGACAGGAACCAATGAGGTTTCTATCGAGGTTGGCGGAGCTGTCGAGGTATCGGTCAGCTTCAAGGCTTCGGCTTAGCAGTTAAAAGTTGAATGATTCGGGCGGGAGGAATCCCGCCTTTTTTGTATGCGGAGGAAAATATGGCGGAAGAAATTGAATCTACGGAGCTTACCGTAGATGATCTGAAAGCTGAAATCCCGGAGCAGGATTTGGAGACTCTGACCCTTGGCGATGAGAATGTCACATTGCGTGCTCTCCTAAAGGCGAAGGTCGCCGTCAAGGCAATGATTCTCTCGACCGGGCATGGGTACGACGAGGCGAACGAGGTCACGAGGCTGTGCGTTCTGAAGTACGGACTGTACGAGCTTTATTCGTTCGTGGGCCAGGAGAACCGTGCGCGGGAAAAATACGACGACTGCATGCTTCTGATTGAGAGTGCTTTCGGGGCGATTGCAAAAAAAACTGATGCGTCAACGAACGGCCCTGCGGTCGGAGCGATGAAAACCGGGCGGAAAAGCCCGCTGGAAAGACGGGGGCACTGATGGGCGTTCAGGTTACAAAGAGCGTGGGAGAGCTTGCGAAAAGGCTCAGAAGCGGAAGCCTTGAGCCGACCATGCGGAAAATCAGTAAGCATCTTCAATCAAGCGCAGTCGGGAAAATCAACAGAGGCATCAAACCGGAAAACTCACCGCTTACGCAGGAACTAAAACAAGGCAAGAATCCCCTAAAAGGAGACACCGGCAATCTTATGGGTTCTATTGCGCCACATCATGGAAAAGACTGGGCATCAGCATCCACAAACCTTTCCTATGCAAAAATCAACCAGGAAGGCGGGACAATCACGGCAAAGGGAAAATCACTCGCAATTCCCGCAAGCTATCAGACACGGCTTCTGATGCGCAAATACAACGCCCAGAAGCCGCGGGAGCTTATCGAGGCGATGAAAGCCGACGGCTACAGTGTCTTCCGACTTAAAAAAGAGGGAGGCGGAAACACGAACATTCTTCTGGCTAAGAAGAAACGGGGCGAGCCGTTCGCTCTCTTCATCCTGAAAAAGAGCGTGAAGATTCCCGCCCGGCCGTTCCTGTATCTGGATGAAGCTGATGAGAAGTTCGTGACTAACGAGATAAGAAAATCAGTAAGGGAGATACTGAAAGGAGACACAAAGATATGACAATCGAAAGCATAACCGATTCGCTCAAATCAGAGATAAAGAAACAGCTGGGATTCCATGCGTTTCTGCTTCCGCAGAAGGCAGTGAACAACACGGCGCACATCGACCTGCTCTTCCAGGCGATGGAAGGAAGCGGAAACGGATGCGAGAAATTGACCTTCTCGGCAGACTACCGCACGGCGGGCACCCATGCGAAGTGGCTCACGGAGACTATCAAGATGTCACGGAGAATCAGCCGGATGAACGAATCCGACACTCCGTACATGCCTTTCGAGTGCGAGGGCGTGAAGTTCAGGGCGTACTGGAAAAGGAGCGGGAAGCCCGGCTGGGTGTACCCTAATGAGGATGAAAGCTCGATGCCTGCGGAATATGTGATTCCGTATTTAGTCGAGATTGACATCCCTACAAGACTTATAACGGAGGACTAAAATGAAACCGGGTGGAAAAGACGGAAGACTTTACAAAATCAAGGAACTGACGGCAATCGAGGGCGGAAGCAATGTCACGCTCCCTGCCGGACACAAATTCGGATTCTACAAAATCAAGGGCGTTGCCTCAAGCGGAAGCTCGCTCCCGACACCTGACAGCTCAAAGAGCGGTGCGCGCGGAATCCGTGCGGGCGATGTCGTTCATCTTTGGCCTGGGCAGGCACTTGCGGACGGAGATGCGGTAATCCCGCTCCAGCTCACGCTCATCAGCTTCGTATCTGATGTGTCGAACTCACGCAACGGAAACAAAACCGATGTCACGACACAGGAGAACCTTGAGAGCGGAGTTCGTGAGTACACGGTATCGCCGTTCACAGAGGGAAGCGGAACAATCAACGGCATGGTCGAGACCGACAGCGAGGCACAGAAAGAGCTTCTGAACCAGTTCACGCTCATCGCCGACGATGACGGAGAGCACATCACGATTTATCCTGCGAAACAGCACAAGCAGGACTACATGATGAGCCGAAGGGAAACTGAGGTTGTCGGTGAGACTGCGATGTGGGAACATTTCCCTGTCACCGTGGACTCAATCACGCTCGACAAACCATTGGACGGTGCGCAGAACTTCAACTTCAACTACTCGCTCGACGGCGGAAACAATCCTGGCGTAATCTACTACAAGGTCAAGGATTTGACGGGAGAATCTTCGGGAGGTGACGGAGAATGATTCTGACAGAGGAACCAAGATACTGGTTTTACCCGGACTTCAACGGAAACCTTGACGAGCCGGAAGACAAGCAGATTGCAATCGAAATCATCCGTCCGACCGGATTCCAGACAAAAGAGCTGAAAAGTTTCGAGACTGTCCGGGAATATTACGAGGATGACCAGCCTGTTGACGAAAACGGAAACCCACGCGATGTGAAGAAACTCAAAAGAATCACCTTCGATGTGAAGATGAATTCCGAGTACATTCTTGAGCGTTGCGTCGGAAGAATCAAAAATCTTTCCGTAATGACTGACGGAAAAGAACGAGAAATTACCGACGGGAAAATGCTCGCCAACTGCCGGGCATACGGAATTGATGTTCTTGTCACAAGAATCTGCACGGAAGTTTCCGCCGACAAGATGACTGACTCAAAAAAAAAGAGTATCGAATAGGACTGCAAATCTTGCTTTCGGGGCTTTGGCCTCCTGACTGGAGCCCCGAATATGACGAGAAATATGAATGTCTATGCTGGCCTGAGAATGAGACCGGCTACACACGAATCCAAAGAAAAGATTTTCACAAATACATCACAGACGAACTCACCGCACTCATTCAGATGTGGCACAGAATTTGCGCCTATGGCTGGCCACAGGGAAAAGGCTACCTTGCAGAGCCTGAATTTGTCCGCACTGTCGTAGAATTATTCGACAAGGAAAAAGCTAATTATCTCGCATGGGAGAAGAAGAATGGCGGACATAACTGAGGAGCTTCGTGTTCTCGTAACAGCGGAAGTTGACAAGGCAATAAAGAATCTCAAACAGGTTGACAAGCAGACAAACGAGACGGAGAGAATCTTCAAGTCGCTTGGCGGAACTATAACATCCGCTCTCTCGATAAAAGCACTAGCAGACTTTGCAAGCAAGTCGGAGGAAGCCTACAGACAGCAGAAAGAAGCAGTCTCGGTACTTGAAAGCGTTATAAAATCCGTCGGAGCAACGGCATGGACTTCGGCGGAGCAACTTGAAGAAATGGCTTCCGGCTTCCAGAAGATAACCAATTACGGAGACGAAGCAATACTTTCAATGCAAAGCGTTCTTCTTGGGTTCAGAAACATAAAGGGCGACCAGTTCAAATCGGCAACAAAAGCAATACTTGACATGTCTACGGTAATGAAGATGGATTTGAAAAGTGCGGCGCAGGTTGTTGGCAAAGCCCTTGATGATCCAATCAACGGACTCGACAGTCTCAAACGCCAGGGATTTGCTTTTACGGACTCTCAGAAAGCAATGATAAAATCTATGCTTGAAGTTGGAGATGTCGCTGGTGCTCAGAAAATTATCCTTGATGAACTTGAAAACACTTATGGCGGTGCAGCCGAAGCGGCGGCCGACATGGGCACCCAAATTAAAAACTCTCTCGGCGACCTGCTTGAAGGATACGGAAAACTTTTTGCGACTTTAGGAAACGGCACAGGTGTACTCGAAAACTTCAAAGACGGCATTGATTATGTTTCTGATGCCCTTTGGAATTTCGACGAATACTTTGCGAAAGCAGCCGGGGGAGACAAATATAAGGCGTGGTATGAATCTTTATCTGACACACGAAAACTTGAAGAGGCTCAGAAACAACTAACTGCCGCAAGAGAAAAATACCAGCAAGCGGTGGAAAAAGGCAATAAAAAAGAAATTGATGAGGAAATCAAGGTAATTGACATCTGGCAAAGACAAGTTCGTCTTATGTCAGATATTGTCAGCCAGAACCAGAGAATTCAGGCAGAAGAAAACGCCCGCCGTGATGCAGAGAACGAAATCAACGAGCTGATGTACTCAATCGCTCAGAATTATGAAAAGCTCTCGAAAGATGACCCGACAAAACAGCTGGAAGCGTACAAAAAGCAGCTCGTGGATATTGGCGAAGAGAGAAAGAAACTCTCAGAATCAAACGCCACGGACAAAGACGGAAACATCATCGACACGGAAGCCGCAGTCAAACAGCTCGACTACATCGAGAAAAAAATCTGGGAAAAAATACGGAAAATCCAGAGTGACGGCAAGAAGTCATGGCAGAAATGGTTTTCTGAAATCACACAGGTCGATGAAAATGATTTTTCCAACGGTGCGGATGCCGCCCAGAAATACCTTGATCAGATTGAAGGGGAATTCAAGCAGTCTAAATCTGTCTCAGAAATGCTCGGCGATAAATTCGACCTGAAAGAAGCACTTGAAAAAGAGCAAGGAAAAATAAAAGACACGCTTGAAAAACTTTTTGCCATTGACACAAGCAAAATAGACGAATCTTTCACGACTCAGGATGAATCAGTCCAAAAACTGATTGAAAAATACAAGGAACTCGGCGAGGAAATAAGAAAAAACACGACGGAGCCAGTTCAAGACTGGGATACATGGCTTGGCGAGAAAATTGATAATGTCATTCTGAAACTTGATGGTCTTGACGAGAAGACCGCAAAAGTTGTCGCAAGCATGTCTTTGAAGCTTTCCAACATCTCCCTCGATGCCACCATGACCGGCTTCGAGGAGTTCGGCCGTGCGCTTGGCGAGGGAGAAGACGCTGCCGATTCAATGTCCGCCGCTCTCGCAGCCATGGCACAGCAAATCCTAAAACAGCTCCCGATGCTTTTCTTGCAGGCGGGATTACAACTCATCGCAACACCGGGGATGTGGCCGTTGGGTTTGGGATTGATTGCGGCGGCGGGAAGCTCTGCGATAATCGCAGGCTATGTTGACGGAAAACAGTCCTCCGCAAAGGAATCCGCAAAGGCAAACGCCCTTGGAGGAGTTTACGGGGCGGACGACTACAGCGCATTTGCAAAGGGCGGGACTTTCACGAACTCAATCGTGCAAAGCCCGACCTTCTTCAAGTTCGCAAAAGGAAGCGGTTTCGGAACCGGGCTCATGGGAGAAGCCGGCCCCGAGGCGATAATGCCTCTCACCCGCGGGGCTGACGGCTCGCTCGGAGTCAGCGCAAGCGGAATCGGCGGCGATTACTCGCTCACGGTAGTCATCAACAACTACGGAAACGAAGAAGTGAGCGCAACGGAATCAACGACCGAGGACGGAAAAAGAAAGCTGGAGATAACAATCGGCGCAATAATAAACAAGCATCTTTCGGACGGCTCGGCTGACCGGGCTTTGAAATCACGCTACGGAATCAAGGCACAAGGAGTTTAGGTATGACAAGCATAACTTGGCCGTCAACGCTCCCGCAGGTTCTCCTGCTCAACGGACTCAACGGCAAGAAGAAAAGCTCGGTTGTACGAACCGAGATGGATGCGGGACCGGCAAAGCAAAGACTGCGCTACACGATAGCCACGAAGGATTTCAAGGGAAGCATCGTGGTCACAGAAAGCCAACGGCAGCTTCTCTCGGACTTCTACGACAATGTTCTGGGGCACGGTGCGCTTCGTTTCGTGATGAAAGACCCGCAGACGCTCGAATATGCGGAGTTCCGCTTCAAGGAGGACTACGACGAGGACTCGCTTGACGGAAACTGGAGGATAACGATGAACCTGGAGAAGATGAATGCCTAGCGGAAACTTATCACCAAACGCAAAGAAAGCGATGACCTCACCCGAGACGGCTGAGGTGCTCCTCAACCTTCTGACAATCTGCTATGACGATGAGCCAATACTGCGGGTTGTTGATGACAAGACGGAAATCATGTCTAACAGCGAGCTCTTCATTCCGTGCGCCTTCACGGTTCTTCTTCCCGACCAGACAAGCGACGGAAACAAGACCTGCCGGCTGCAAATCGACAACGCCGACATAGCGATTTACAGGGAAATAAAGAGAGCGGCCATCCAGAGCCGGAATGAGAAAAAAGACATCTCCTGCACAATCAGCGTGATTATGGCGAGCGAGCCGGACAACTTCATTCAGGGACCGCTCAGATTCATTCTCAGGAACATCAAGGCGAATGTTAAGAGCGTTACCGGTGAGCTTTACGACTCATACATGCACGACCGGAAATTCTCTGCGCTGACTTACAATCCCGAGGACTTTCCCGGGATGTTCTGGTAGGAGGAGCTTATGTACGGGTGGGCAAAAAAATATGTGGGCATTCCCTTCGTGACAAGCGGGCGTGACATGAGCGGCTGTGACTGCTACGGGCTTGTGCGTCTTATACTCACGAACGAATACGGATTTGACCTTCCCATGCTCCTGGGCGACTACACGAACGCACTCAACATCGCAGAGACAAAGAGGCTCTTCATGCAGAATGTGCCTATCCTTTGTGGCGAGAGAATCAGCGGACCGGAAGAAAAGGCGGTCGCACTCATGCGCTTCGGCGGAAGGCTGTGCCATGTAGGCTTGTATGCGGGTGACGGCTGTATAATTCACTCCAGGCACAATGTCGGCGTGGTGATTGAGAGGCTTTCAGCCCCAACTCTCGCCGGATGTGTCGAGGAGTGGTACCGTGTCGATAAGAGTTACAGCATGTCTCAATCCGTTCTCGAACGAAAAAACTGAATATACATTCGATTCAGGAATCTCAGTAAAAGAAATTATAAAAAAACTTGATACGCTCAACGCCGTCAACACAGGCTGGCGTGTGCTTTTTGACGACGAGATTGTCATGGACTTTGAGCGGAGGCCCGAAGAGAACCAGCATGTATATATCAAGCTCGTGCCGGAGGGAGACAACAAGAAAGCCGGAGGAGGCATGAAAATCGGCGGTGGCATTGCCATTCTAGGAGGAATTGTAGCGATTGCCACTCTTGGCTGGACCGGTGTTGGTGGTGTTCTCGGAGCAGCATTGATTGGGGCCGGAATTGGAGCACTGGCGGGCGGTATAGTCCTTTACAACACTGAAATCCCGGATATAACACCGAACAGAAAAAAACAGGAAACCCCGGAGCAGGATCCGTCTATCAAGGGAAGCCGTAATCAGAGTCGCCCTTTCGGAATCGTACCGTGTCTTCTTGGAAAACGACGGATTTATGCCGACCTAGCCGCAAAGAATTACACATGGGTTGAAAATGGTTCTGCTTATCTTTATCAGCTTTTTTGTGTCGGTCAGTCAGATTTGACCATAGACACAAGTACAATCAAAATCAATGAGACACTTCTTGCCGACTACTCACAGACCGCCGACATCAGCAAGATTCTCTCGGGTGAAGACCAATTGATTGACATGAGAATTCATCAGGGCGGAAATATGCCGGTACTTTATGACAAGTGCGTGCATGAGGAGCAGATTAACGCAATTCTGAAACACACCGTTGATGATGACAAAGACGGCTCGATAATAAGAACACTTCCTGTGGGAGCAAAAGAAATCAATGTTGACATTTTTTTCTACAACGGCCTCGGAAAATACAATGACAATGGAAGTGTTGGGACTGCATCCGTCCGAGTTGATGCTTGGTACAAGAAGTCTGATGAAGACGATTCGGCATATCAATCTCTTGGATATTTTAAAACACCTGAAGGGGGAGAAACATTTACCCAAACTCATAGTCAGAACTTCATTGCGTTCATTGAAGGCTCCGAGCCGGTAACCAATGAGACTCTATGGAATCAGTCCGGGCTATGGGAATATGTTGATGGAGAAAAATTCTCTGTAAATATATATGACAGGGAAAAATACGAATTAGATATTACTCGTGTAAAGGATGAAGAAGGAAACGACGATATTTCCTCTGGATACGCAGTATGGTTTACAGTTTCGTACACCGAAATCCTCACAACACCAATCAATTATGATATTTCAGGGGCAGAACTTAAAACAAAACGCTATTCGATAACAAAAACAGGTCTTAATGAAAAGTTCTCCTACACAGTGAAAATCTCCCGTGTGTCAGCTGACAGCACAGACACAAAAGTAATCGATGATGTCTATGTCGGCTCAATCCGAGCCGCAAAAAACATGGCTCCGGTAAGCGCTGAACGAGCGACTCAACTTACGCTAATCGAACTGAAAATCAAGGCATCGGAAAAGCTCAACAATGTCGTTGATAGGCTCAACTTCATTGCACAGTCAAGGCTCCCCGTGTACTCAGGGAACGGAAGCGGGGCTTCTGCATGGAGCTATGCGCTCTCGTCAAATCCGGCTTCGGCGGCAATCTATGCCATGCAGGGCGGATTCGCACAGCAGAAACTCCCTGATTCTGAAATCGACTGGCCGTTATTCGAGAAGCTATATCAGTGGTGCGAGAATCATAACTACGAGTGCAACGCCTACATCACGGAGTCAATGCCGATAAGCACGCTCCTCTCGTCAATCGCATCGACATGCCGTGCCGAGATATTCCGCATGAACGGAAAGGTCACTGTCATTCAGGACATAGAGCGGGAATCATTCACACAGCTCTTCACGCCACGGAATTCACATGATTACTCGGAGGACATTCTTCTTGCCTCGGTCCCAGACGCAATGAACCTCAACATCGTTGACAAGGATGCCGGATATGCCGAAAACCAGATAAGAATCTACAACACCCCGAGCGGTGAGTATGGTGGCGCTCCTGACATCATTCAGGAAGTCAGCCTCTGGGGCGTGACCGACAACACGCAGGCACGCAAGCTCGGAATGTACAACTACGCCGTCACGAATCACCGTGCGATTATCCACAGGTTCAGCGCAGACTTCGAGTACCTTATGTGTCAGAAAGGTGACTGGATTAAGTATGCGGGTGACATCGCCCTTGCCGGAATCACTCAGGGAAGAATTGCCTCAGTCCTTTTGAATGACCAGGATCAGCTTATCGGTTTCGAGTGCGATGAGGAAATCCCGATGGAGAGCGGAAAAAGCTACGGTATGCGTGTCAGAAAGCAGAACGGCGTTTGCATAATCTTCTACCTCGCAAACGAAGGCACCAGCTCGAAGACTGTGGCACTGCTGAATCCTGAAGCTGTCTCTGACACAACGCCCGATGAGGGAGACTTGTTCACTTTCGGCGAGGTCGAGGGGGCGAAACTAGAGGATGCAATAGATTTGATTGTCACCGACATTCAGTGCGGTGAGAACCTTTCGGCCGACCTGACATGCGTGGAATATTCCCCGGAGATTTTCGGCGTTGATGAGGAAGGCTTCGTGCTTCCGGCTTTCGAGAGCAAGATTTCCGAAGTCGGCGGAAACATTGACGCAGGATTTGTCACGGAGACATGGAAAACATACTTCACCTACCACGACGGCGACACAGCCCCGGAACCTGCGACAGGTGACGGAACCAATGGCGGCTGGCATTTGCTCCGTACCGACGAAAGCTATTGGGTATCAAGCAAGACCGCCCCGAATATTTACGATGGCGCATGGGGTGCTCCTTTGTACATAGGTCCGCCAATCTACCAGTACAGTGATGACGGCGAGACGCAATGGCACGACACCTTCACCTCTGGCGACCTGTACATGCGACAGTCAACGGACGGACGGGCCACCTGGTCAGAGCCAATCCGCATTGTAGGGCCGGCGGGTAAAGACGGAGGCTATCAGGACTATCAGTTTGCTGTCGGTGACTTCGACCTTACTGACCAACAGGCAAGGGGACTGACATGGTACGATGCACCGCCTGCAATTCCAGACGGAAAATGCCTCTATATGGCAACAAAATGGATAAGCTAAATTTCAGGAGAATAATATGGCAATCGACGCAGCATATAAAATCATAGCACTCAGCGGGAAAGACGGAACAGACGGAGAGAGTGGAACGGGAATAAAAGTTCAGTATTCGGTTAACGGCACAAGCAACTGGCACGCAACATTCACTGATGGCGACATCTACATGCGACAATCCACCGACAACGGCACGGCATGGAGCGATGCCATGCGCATTGTCGGAGAAAAGGGCGAGAAGGGAGACCCAGGAGCCAACGGAACAAGCCTTACAAGCAAAGGCAACTGGGCAAGCGGTACAGCTTACAAGGTGATGGAAGTAGTCTACTACGCCACAAACAAGACAAGCTATGTCTGCAAGAAAGCTCACACTGCATCAAGCTCAATTCTTCCGACAAACACAACATACTGGACAGTTCTTGCAGCACCTGGAACAGACGGAACCAATGGAACTAACGGTACAAATGCAACTCAATATTACATGCACTTTGTCTACTGCGATGACACATCTTCTGGCTCGAATTACTCAACGACTGAATCCCGCAAGTATGTCGGAATCTACACTGACACGACACAGGCAGATGCCGCGACATTCGATACTGCAAAGGCAAAAAGCGGGATTATCTGGAGCAAGGCTGAGGGTGAGGATGGTGACGACGGAACAAGCGTCACGATTACATCAAAGTCGGTAAAGTATCAGGCAGGGACGAGCGGGACAACAGCTCCAACTGGAACGTGGAGTGATACAGTTCCTTCAGTTACAGAAGGACAGTATCTCTGGACTAAAACCGAAGTCACATATTCAGATGGAACCAGCACGACTTCATATTCTGTAGGATACGCAGGAACCAATGGCACAAATGGAACTTCACCTTGGACAGTTACTTGTTCTGAACCGTCTCTAACACTAGCCTGTGGGGCAGAAAAAACTGTTACATCAGAAAAAAGCATTACAATCAAATTTAACGCTTTTCAGGGAACATCTAGAAAAGCTGCAACCATAGCAACTTCAACATTGCCAAGCGGTGTTACCGTTACATCTAATACTGCTGCCACAACAAGTGCAGACGGAAGTCTTGTATTGAAAGTTGCTGCTGGTGCAAGCCTCGGAGGCACAACAGCTGCTTATAATACAGTAATTATTACTCTTACTGTGACAGCAAACGGTGTTGCTTACACTTTCAGTCTCACTTTATCAAAACAAGTATCCGGGCAATGGCAGTCTGCAGGGTGGCTTGATTTAACAGCAGCTACTTATGACACTAATACATGGTATCCTGTAACAGGAACGGCTATGCCAAAAAATCCACAGAAGTTTCAAGTTTCTGTCAGAGGAGATGGTCAGACTAATATTCCGTGGTCATCTCATAATACAGGAAAAATAGGAGTAGAGTTCTGCGTAGAAGATGTCGGAATCGCATGGGGATGGATAAACTCTAATCAATGTACTATTTTTTCTGATACCTTTGCATTTACAAAAGCTGTTACAGGTTGTGCAGATCAGTCACCAGTAAGTTATACTCAAATGTCAAATTCTTCTACTCCTGTTATATGGTTACGAGGAGGAGCTAAATATTATGTTGAAGCAACATATAATGTTACCTGGACTATAAGGGCAGAAGCAACAACCATATCATCACAAACTGTAACGCCTTCTGCAAATACCAGGCCTACTCCAAGAGGTGTTTTTGTAAGGGGTAAAGGAATTTCTACTGTTGCCGAATATTACAAACTTTCGGCCAGCACAACTGAAACATTTGACAGCAGTACCGTAAATTCGTGGAGTACAAGTCCATCATCATTAGTTCCAACAGCAGCTAAACCTTATCTGTTGAATGCAGAACGAATAACTCTGACCGATGGTGTTAGTACAACTTATGAATACAAGACACCTCATATATGTCTCACTTACCAAGAAGACGGAGCTGATGGCAGGGGTATAACTTCAATTACAAATGTATATAAACTAACAACTAATACGACAAAACCGGAAGCTCCTGCAGCAACAGATTCTGTTTGGACTGCTTCTGCTACAGGCTCAACTTCTGTCTGGGGAACAGTTTGTCCGACAACAACAACCGCAAATAAATATCTATGGAACTGTGAAAGAATAGAATTTGATGACGGAACTTATACTGTAACACCTGTTGCTTTAATGTCTACCCACGGTGCAACTGGTGCACAAGGCGGCAACGGAACTGACACATGGAGTCCAATGCTTACAAGCGTGACACGCAGCAGAAACAAGTTTACAAAGAGCACAAACACAGCGAACTGGGATTCTCAATTCTACTCAAAAGAGGGATTCAAACGCTGCTTCATCTCATGGAAGGTAACTCAGACTAACGGTGCAATTATGGTCGGACTTAACTCTGACCCGGCAGCAAATGCAAACTGGACTTCTCTTGACTATGCAATTTTTTTTAAAACTGACGGAACTTATGATATTCGAGAATCTAATACAACTGTAGCAAGCGCTTCTGGCTCATATACGACATCAGATGTTTTCAGGATTGAATTTGACGGAACGAAAGTAAATTATTACAAGGGCACAACTCTTCTGAGGAGTGTCGCAAGAGCTGAGGGAACACTGCTTTATGCAGATTCCAGTTTCTATACTTATAACAAGTCCATCCAGGATGTCTCTTTCGGTGCTTTGGGAGAGAAAGGAGCTACTGGTTCTACCGGCGACTACACAAAACGCATCCCGCTCTACTATGTCAGTACATCAACGACAGCCCCGGCAAAGCCGACAACCCGCATCACGGCCACCGGAGCCGCCACGACCACTACATGGACCCAGGGAAAGTATACAGGATATTCTGTCGGAAAATATTACTACACATGCACGCAGACAGAAACCTATAATTCAGCCGGAACATATCAGAGCAGTTCATGGGACACAGTCGTTCGTGACATGGAGTATGAGAACGCAGGAACGGCGAAACTCAGGGCGGCGGGAAAGTACATCGGCAAGAAGACAGCCGCATTCACCGCATATACAGCGACAAGCAACTGGGACTGGTTCCTTGCGACGGCAGACTTCACCGTGAACAGCGTCGCCGTGACCGCCGGCAACGTCTATGTATGGAACGGAACCACCTGGGCGAAAGACACGGACACCAGCCACCTTGCGGCCGCGATGAACGACATGATGACCCTTGTTGATACCTATACGACGGACAGCACTAGTGTCGGGGCGTTTGCCAAGGTGTTTGCGCAGCAGCTCGCCGCGCGGACAGCGTTCATCAATCAGCTCTTCACCCAGCAGATAACCATCGGGAATGGCGGCGTAATTTATGGCGGAAACCGATATAATGCAGACGGAACTATAAATAACATCGCTGCAGACGGTTTCTGGATTGGTGCGAACGGAGTACTTAAGGCGAGACTCACATCTGACGCTTATAACGGAGTCTATATCGGAACCGACGCAGGAAAGAGCGCCGTATCATCGTCTGAAAGCGTTTTCATTGGAACAAGCGCAGGTGAGAATGTAACAGGAGCCAGCAATGTCGCTATCGGCACAAAGGCGATGAAGAATGCATCTAATACCAGTCTTAATGTAGCAATAGGCTATGAGGCGTTAGCGGCATCAAATACCAATGGTAATGCATTTAATGTCGCTGTGGGTTACAAAGCTCTAACAAAATCAACTACAGGACATGAGAATGTAGGACTGGGCTCTTCTGCGTTAGGTGTGCTAACAACAGGAGCCTACAACATTGGAATAGGCACAAACAGCTTAATAGGTTTAACGACTGGCTCGTACAATATAGGCTTAGGTCTTAGTGCCGGTGCTGCGCTTACCACAGGGCAGAAGAATATTTTTATTGGTAACTTAAATACTGTATCAAAGGCAAACTCAGAAAAAAATATATTACTTGGAAATGATATTTCCTTGTCGAATAATGGAAGTTCTGTTGAATTATCGAGTGGGAACATAATAATAGGCAACAATGTAAGCTGGAATACAGCCAGCTCTCATTGTAGTGATAGCGTTCTTATAGGAAATAATTTACAACCTTCTGACCTGCATCTCGGTAATGGCACAGTCTTTGACCACGACTATAGTTTGAACATCATGAATCTTATACGGTATCAAACAAACTTCTACCTCAGTGGTCAGTCAAGTATCACAGGCTCTGGTTGTGATGCGCTTATTCTTCCAAAGAATGTTTTCTGTAAAAACGGCAGTCAGTATGCAAGGCTTGATGGCGTTAAAGAATATGCTTTCGGCACAAACAATGGGTATATAAAATATGCGAACGGATTGATTATCAATTATGGGTATCACGCAGATAACGGGGCAAGCGGAAGAAATATAGTCTTAAGCGGCTTTACAGAAACTCCGTGTATACTGGTAACTCAACTCTTTAACGGGACTGCTACAAACGAAGAGGTTGTTGTAAAAACAGCTAGTAAAACTTCTTTTTATTATGACTCCCGCAATAACAGAAATATTTTCTGGTTTGCCATAGGTACCTGAACGGATTATTAATACAGTGGGGAAAGCACTCTGTTAGTGACTACAATAAAGCGACTTATACATCTGGGACTATCCAATTCTATATAAACTTCACCGCTCTCCCATGTATTACTTTTATACCCGAAGCAAACGTCAATGAGTCTTCTAATGCGAGTTTATGGGATGTCAGTCTAGGTACGTTTGCATACTATGCTAATTATTATAGGGCGATTTATTGGTTTGCGATTGGGTATTAATATCCTATGGCTATATAATATCCTTTATTTGCCTCTCTACTATGAAATGTAGTCCAATGAGAAGCATCTACAACATGAGGAAAATCGCTGTAGTATAAAAACTCTAGATGATGACCTGAAAATGAGCAAGTCATCATGATACTATTATAATCGGTAAAAGAGATTGGAAATGGTATATTTTGACCTGCTGGATTAGTGAACCTACTCCACTGTATCAACAATCCGTTCGACTAATACCCGATAGCAAACCAGTAAAGTGCACGATAAAAATTAGCATAGTATATAAAATCACCTTCGCCAACAGCGCCTAAACTTGCATTAGAAGCTTCAGAGACACTCGCTTCGGGTATAAAGGTAATATGTGGGGGATAGGTGTATGCTACATGGAATGGGACATTTTGAGCTGTATAAGTCGCTTTATTGTAGTCACTAACAGAGTGCTTTCCCCACTGTATCAACAATCCGTTCGACTAGTAACCTATGGTGAGCCATGATAAAACTACAACACAAGGAGGTCCTCCTTCTGTTATAATATGTGAATTATCATAGCTCCAAACCTTTGTCACATTATTATTGTAATAATCAAAACCTTGAACAACTATGTAAGATTGAGTGTAACTTGCAGAAAGTTGTACTATTCCAGAACCTGACCGAATGAATCCCCATTGAATCAGCAATCCGTTCGGCTATTAATATCCGAAAGTGAACCACTTTATTTCATTATCAAAAACTTCAATATTGGTCTTAAAACTGTCAGCACATACATCATAGAAGTAAGCACAGTTTGATGAATTTCCAGATACTTGTAGTGAATAACTTGTGTTTGAAGTATAAGAGATTAGCTTGACTAGGGTTTTACCTCTTGGAGCAGGTATTCTTCCCCATTGAATCAACAATCCGTTCAGGTACCTATGGCAAACCAGAAAATATTTCTGTTATTGCGGGAGTCATAATAAAAAGAAGTTTTACTAGCTGTTTTTACAACAACCTCTTCGTTTGTAGCAGTCCCGTTAAAGAGTTGAGTTACCAGTATACACGGAGTTTCTGTAAAGCCGCTTAAGACTATATTTCTTCCGCTTGCCCCGTTCTCTGCGTGATACCCATAATTGATAATCAATCCGTTCATTCAAAATCACATCTCTATCTGCCATAATCCCCTTGGAGGAAAAATTATGATTTACGGATACATTCGTGTCTCGACCGACACCCAGACAGTAGAGAATCAAAAACTTGCTATCAGGAATTTTTGCCGCTACCGACGGCTTCATCACATCCAGTGGATTTCTGAAACAATCTCAGGAACAAAAAAGCCGGAGAAGCGCAAGCTGGGGAAATTGATTGAGCAGATTCAGGAGAACGACACGATAATAGTGACTGAGCTTTCACGGCTCGGTCGTTCTCTGATGATGATTCTTGATGTTTTGCAAGAGCTTCTGGATAAGAAAGTGCGTGTCATCGCAATCAAAGAGGGGTACGAGCTGGGCGACAATATTCAGTCAAAGGTGCTTGCGTTCGCTTTCGGGCTTTCCGCAGAAATCGAGAGAACCTTATTGTCAGAAAGAACAAAGCAGGGCTTGGAGCGAGCAAGAAAAGCCGGAAAACAAATCGGTCGATTGCCAGGGCAAAGGCCACATCATTACAAGCTGACTCCGTACAGATACAAAATAAAACGGTGGCTGAAAGACGGTCGGAGCAAACTTTCTATAGCCCGTGAATGCGGTGTCACTTGGTGCACGCTGAACCGTTTTGTGAAAGAACATCTGAACGACAAACTGCCGAAGCCCCTTAGTGAAAAGCCCAAAAAACACGGACATCCGACTGTTCTTGAAAGGCAATGGTTCGCAAAAAACGGAAATTGACCAACAGAAAAAGGCTTCAAGATGCCTTCGAGTCCTATGATATTCCTGTAACTTCCGGGGGCGTTTGTGTCTGCGACAGTCTTAGAAATCAACAAATTTTTTCGTTTTTCTACAAAATCTGACATCGACAAACTTCTGGAAAATATGATTTTGACAGAAAGGCAAAAAAGAATTTTTGAAATGTTTTACATCAAAAAACAGGGGCGAGGATTCACGGCGGACACGCTTTTTATATCAGAATCTGAAGTCAGCAAAGAACTTCGTCTTATCCGTAGCAAGATGTTAAAAGTTGGTAAAAACTTGGGTTATTTTCGGTAAAAGTGCTTTCCGTTTTTGATTTAGAATCTCCTCAATTCATTTCAAGGAGGTAAAAGAAATGGAATACGCAAGTAATGCTAAGGCGAACGCCGCACTCACAACTGGCATCATCGGCACTGCGCTTGGAGGAATTGCAAGCGCAGGTGGTATCGGTGCAATTCTCGGTCTTGGTCATCAGAATCCGGCAAATCTGCCAGAAGGAGATCGCCCTGTAACTCGCTACGAAATGGGCTTGATTCAGGAAAACAACCGCAAGGACAACGAAATTGCGATGCTCAAAGCTCAGCAGTACACAGACCGTGCGATGGCCGGAGTTCAGATGCAGTTCGCTCAGCAGACGGCATGGAATGCAGTTCAGGGTGCAAACATCCAGACAATGCAGAATCAGCTGGCTTCTATCACGAAGTTCATGGTTCCGATTTCAGCGATTGTTCCAGAGCCACTCACAGCAACAACCGTTGAAAAAACAGCGGCAGCTTCTACAGGTTCAGGCTCGTAAAAAATGATTTCTGGCGGGTATATCGACGGGTGTGCCCGCCATTTTCAGGAGGAAAAACTATGGTTACAAGAAATCAAATCGTAAACGGAATTGTCAAATTTATCGAGTCGGATATGTCCGCTGCATCTGGTAACGGAACATCAAAATTCATCGTTTCGCTCGCCAAAAATGCACTGAAAAAACACCCGGAAATCGTTGTTTCTGTGATGGAAAATTCTCTCATAAAATCAGTGATTCCATCAGAAAACGGAGGCTATGACATTGCTCCTTTAACACAGATGCTGAAGGACACAATGACAGAAACCGGAAGTCTTCCGCTCAAATTGCCTAAGATTCCGCTTCTTCTTCCAGATGGAGATGAAATCAGACTCAACGCCACAGACATTGATAAGATCTCCAGCTACATCAATGCAAATACCGTAACAACGGGGGCTTAAAATGGATTTTCAAACACTTCTGGAAGCCGCTATAAAGGACGAGTCAGAGGGAATTGAGCACTACGAAAAACTTGCTGAATTAGCAGGTGAAAATCACGCTCCAATTATCCGTGATATAATCAAAGAAGAACGTCAACACCTAAAATTTCTCAAAGAAATTGCAGGTGAAACAATCTGGGCTTGTGCTGAATCAACTTCAAATAAAAGCTCCGAAAATGACCATAATCAGGAGCAAAACGAAGCATAAACATCAACGCTTGAGGACGAAAACACAGTCCCGGAACCGGATTCATCAACAAGTATTTAAAATAAAACAAGGCAGTGAAACAAAATTAAAACATTTATGTTTCCTGCCTATTTTTATTTCTGTAAATACATCAGTTTTTATTGTAATTTCTGTGTCACTGTTTGTTATAAATTACACGCAGATTTTTGGAAGAGCTGAAAGACTGTCCAGAATGTGCTTGACGGCAATCTCATCGTGCTCATCAGCATTAATCAAGTCGAATTTTGCGTTGTATTCTTGCAAAATGGCTATATATTGTTCCATTTTGGATTCAAGCTCTTCAAGCGGAAGAATCTTGATTCCAAAAAACTCGTTCTTATCAAAACCGAGCCGTAACAGGCCTTCGTGAAGAATGTTCATACGATGATTCTAACAGTTTTCGATAAAAAAATCTTGTTGAATTTTAATTTGCAAAATTGCTAGAATAATAAAAAAGATTTAGCGGGGGCGACAAATTGAATATTCTTCAAAAA
>Ga0326512_10000300_pt1 | contig 42022 bp, 68 predicted proteins | sample 1_2617_0518_D_FD_203652 | JGI IMG/M metagenome (GOLD analysis project Ga0326512, IMG submission 203652) | Bovine rumen microbial communities from UC Davis, California, United States - 1_2617_0518 | ecosystem: Host-associated > Mammals > Digestive system > Stomach > Rumen | place: USA... | reverse complement strand
CGAAATGCGGTATGCCCCTGTCCGCGTCATAGTATGCGTCATCAGTGAAAAGCCTGACCGCGTTGGCGACATTCTGCGCCACGGCGTAATCTCCTGAGGAGGTCATGATGTTCCCTGCCGCGTCAAGTTGGAGATCCCAGTCCGCGTCAAGCGTCAGCGTGTGACCGTATGCCATAGTGCCTCCTTACTGCGGTTTACCGGTTGTGCCGCCGCTGTCACCCCTGTGGGTATGCGACTGGAGCGAAATGCCGCCTGCGCTCATGTCGCCGGTCGACTTGATGCTTCCGTTGACGGTCACATCTCCGGTGATGCTCACCTCCGGCGCAGTGATGTCAACTTTTTTGGCTGTAACCTCTACAGTTTCATCAGACTCTATTTTACAGCCTTTCGGCGCGTGAATGATGACGGTCTTGTCCTGTTTTATCTCAATCCACACCTCCGGTTTTTTGGTGTGGATCGCACCGACCATGACGGAGTCTGACTGGCTGAACTGGCGGTAGGAGCCTGCCGGAACCGGAGCGTCAGTGCCCTGTTTTATGCCCGATATGTCCTGCTTGCATGACGAGAAGAGCGCGATGTCTCCGGGGACGGGGTCGATGATGAGCGCGGCGATGCCTCCCTGAACGCGGACATAGGGAAGTTTTGACATGCTGGGCATAGGAAGCGATTTGCCCGATGCGTCAGCCTGAGCGGTCAGCTGGGTAGCCGATACCGCTCCGGAACCATCGTCAGAACCCTTGCCGGAGCAGGCGTCAATCCTGCCGACAAACGAGGTGGTCAGGCCGTTCCGGAGCTTCTGCTCCATCGCGAAATCGAGAGCATTGTATGCTCCGGTGTCGCTGTACGCGGTATCAAGGCCGCGCTTGGTATGGTCGTCAATCTGTGCCATTACGCGTATTTCCCGTTAGGTGATTTGTTTGGGTAGAAGCCTGTAATCTGGCTCTCCCATGAGCCGTCTGAACCGTTCGCTGACAGCTTGTGCGTCAGCTTCACGATGCGCCATGTGCCGGAAGCCTTCGGCACAATCGTCTCAAGCTGCACCAGTCCGCCGAACTTGAAGGCAGGGTCAAAGATGGCCTTGCACTCAACGCCGTTCTGCGTGATTGTCGGATAGCCGAGCAGGCCGGAGTCCTTCGAGAGCACGACGGTCTCGCCCTCCCTGCCCGCACCTGTCGGCACAAGGACTGCCTCGCCGTCGTCCATGATGAGGTCTGCGCCGATTTGGCTGGCGCACTGCTGAGCCTGCTGTACCGGGGAACCGCTGAACACGCAGTCTGAAATCTGGGTGTCAACCCCCTGGTTCTGGAACGTGAAGCCTGCCTGCTCCATCTGGCCCTTGATGAAGGCGTCAGCCTTCTGTGTGCCGTTGATGGCAGTCGGGCCTTTGGCGATCATGCGCCCGAAGTAGCCGACAGAGGCTTCCATCTTAAACTTCACATCAGGAGCGGAGTTGAAATCCGCTCCGGCTTTCGTGATTGTGCCGCTGAACACCTGCGAGAACTCGTGGTACTCGTCTCCGGCGTAAATTGTCAGCTGGTTGTTCTTCACGTAGAGCGGATCAAACGCAAGCGTTGACAGCTGCTCCATGTCCGCAAGCCTCATGCCCGCGATTTCTACAGACGCCTTCCCGCACTCCGGATATGCAAGTTTCTGAATGGAGCAGGTCATGGCAAGGTCTTCAATCGTCTTTGTGTTCCCGCCGTCCTCAAACTCGCCCTTGTACAGCTGTATCACAATACGAAGCTGGCGGCGGACGAAAGAGGTGTTAATCATGGAGCGCCTCCACCTCATCGTCAGAGAGCCAGTACAGCTGGAAGCGCGTGCCCCACTCAGCGAAAGCCGGAGACTCCTGCGTCTGCGGAGTGTCTGCCTGAGCGTCAATCACGTAAAACTGTCCGCGGAAGCCCCTGAGCGGATAGGAGAGTACCGGAGTTGTCGGCTGGCAGAGCATGCCCTGCGCGAGCAGAGCCCGCCCGACAGTCAGGTCGAGGTACATAAATCCGGCACGCTCGAAGACATGGAGCGTGCAGACCTGCCCGTCAAGATCAATCTGCATCGACTGATTCGGATAAGCCGAAAGCGGTATCTGTATCATCTGCTCCTCCTAGCCTCTGAAGTAATCTCTGAGCGATGTAAGAGCGGAAGTCTCTCCGGTCTTTTTCGTCTTGTCCGAAGCTGACGGCGTGCTGGTGCTCTTCGCCTGCACCCTGCCGCGCTTCTGCTCCGGCGCGACCTTGGTATTCGTGTACTTGCTCTCCACCTGCCGGACCTCCTCTAGGCCGATGTCGATGTACGCCACATCGAGGCCGTCCTCAGGCTTCCGGCTGTACTGGAGCTTGACCATGTTGTAGTCCTGGTACACATTGTCAGGCGTGATGAGTGTCAGCAGGTCGGTTTGCTCCATCATCACTTCAAGGTCAGTCAGTGAGCTCATAAGCTCATCGGGCAGACCTTTGATGGCGACCTGCAGGCCGATGGCGGCAGGCGCCAAGGTGCGGTTGTAGGAGACAAAACCGCCCTCCTCAACAGGCGAGGAGATAATCTTGCACTCACCGCTGTAGTCCATATTCATGAAGACGCTGAACTCGACAGCATCAGAGAGATCTTCACTCTTGCAGATTGCCCAGCCGGACTCCTTCGGCGCATTGAAACCCTGAAGAGCCTGATAGTTGTTCTGTATGGCTCCGTATCCGCGTATGACAGTCTCAAACATGGCTCCTCCTTACTGCACGGGCGACATGGCGCCGGACTTGAACGTGTCGCTGACGGTATTGCCAATCTGCTGCGCTGTGCCCCTGTCAGCATTGCCGTTGATGGTAATGTTGACCTCCTGCCTGCGGTTGTCGTTGCGGACGCTGGAGGTCTGTGAGGAATTGCGCACAGACGAGAAACTGGAGGAGGAGACCGGAGCCATGCGGACAGCCTGCGCCCTGCCTGCGCCGGCAAGGACTGCCTGCACGCCGCCCACAACAGTCTGCTTCCTGCCATCGGCAGTCGGGACAGGAGCGGCGGAGGCTGCTGCTTCCCTGCGTTTTGCGCCTGCCAGCGCGATCTGCTTCTGCTTTTCGTACTCTTCCGGAGTCAGCAGCCCACCGCCTGTCTTTTTCTCTTCACTGTCTCCCATCTCAATGCCTAACATTCCGGCAACGCCGGAAATTTTGCTCTTGATGCCGTCAATCGCCGAGCCGAAGACGCCGGTGATCTTGTTCCAGAGGCTGGAAAACCACGAGGTCAGGCCGCTGAACGCGGTCTCGATGTCGTCAACGACTGCCCCAGCGCCATCCTTCATCCCCCGCCACACATCGCCAACAGCGGAAAGCGCGGAGTCAAAGGCTGAACCAATGTCGGAGCCAAGAGCCTCCGCCCCGTCCTGAATGCCCTGCCATGTGCCGCTGAACCCGGTGCTGATAGCGTCTCCCGCTTCTGCTGCCTTATCAGAACAGAGCGACACGAAGTCAGAGAGGGCATTCGCTCCCTGCCCGATGAGGTCAGCAAAGAAATCAGTAACGGCATCCCATGCGCTGGCGATATCGTCAGAGAGCGCGGAGAAGCCATCGGCGATACCCTGCCCCCATGACACAAAGAAGTCGGCAACGTCTTCTCCGAGAGCCTTTGCACCCTCGCAGACGTCGTCCCAGTTTTTGTACAGCATCCACGCGGCAAGGGCGACGAGGCCGAGAGCGAGAGTGAGCGGATTTGCCCAGACTGAGGCGGTAAAGGCAGTCCATGCGATTTTAACGCCGTTGATGATGCCGGTTACGACCTTGAAGGCAGTGAAGCCCGTCAGCAGGACCCCGAGAGCCTTTGCGAGCGACAGGCCGGTATCCTTCAGCCAGCCCATGAGCCTGTTGAGCGTCTCGGTGTCGCCCTTGACCAGCCCCATTGACTTCCACAGAGCGTCAAGCGAACTCCTGCCGCCCTTGAGGTAGACCACGAGGTCATCAATCGCGAGAGCAAGCGCAAGCACCAAGCCCACGATCCACGTGATGGGGTTCGCGAGCAGGACTGCCGCCCAGCGGACAAAGACCGGAATGAGCACAGTGCCGACGACCGCGCCGAGCACCCTCATGAACCTGATGATGTTGTCGGGGTTGCGCGACACCCAGTCCGTAACCTTCCCCAGCCAGCCAATCATCTTCTCCATCGCAGGCATGACGGAGCGCATGGCGGCGGCGGCAAAGTCGCCCATCGCGATATTGAACTTTACAAGAGCCTCTCTGCTCTTCTTGTAAAACTCGATGTCGTCCTTCGAGATGCGCTGAAGCTGAGCCTTCTTGAGGCGTGTCTCCTCCAGCGTCTTGTTGTACGCTCCGGTACTTTCCGCGACGGCGGCGAGGTCAGAGAAGTAGCCGCCTATCATCTTTCCGACAGAGACGGCGGCGAGGACAGGGGCGACAAAACCCATCAGGACATGGCCTGCCTTCTTGCCAAAGTCGTCAACAGACTGCCCAATGGAAGCAAGTTTCGCTTTCGCTTCGTCCGCCTTCTTTTCGACGCGGTCAATCTGCTTGCCGGACTCGTCTGCGCCTGTCTGCATTCCGCTGGCGTCAATGCCCAGCGCAATCATGACCTTGTCAATAATGGTTGCCATGTCCTGCCTCCCTTTCTGCCGCCTGCTGGAGTGCCCACTGGTTGTAGCTGTCTACCTGCATGCACTCCAGCATTATCAGCGCGTCCTCGTAATCGTAAACCGTCTGCAGCTCATGCAGAGTTGCGTAGTGGTTGATTATGAGGGGCGCGAAGAGCGGGGAACAATTCGCGGTTTGGGCTGCCCTGAAGCCTCGGGGCTGGGGGATTTCGCGGAGGCTGAGGCTCCGCCAAGTCCGAAAAAACCGAGGTGCAGGGTAATGACCGCCTTCTGTATCGCAAAAAGCGACCTGATGTCCTCAACCTTGCTGTCGATGTTGTCGGCAGTGACGGCGAGGTACGCCTCCCCGACTTTCTGCTCAACGCATGAATACAGGTCATCAACGAGAGGCTTTACGACCTTCTCATAATCGAGATTGCCGAGGAAGCGCAGGCCATCCTTCACCAGGAGGTTCGCGATGTACTTCGTGGTGTCGATGCCGTCCGCAATGTCCTCGGTCTTCGCAAAGCCGGTGGACGCAAGTGCCGTTCCGACGCGGAAAAGCCAGCCCTCAAGCTGAGTGGCCGGCATCTCGCGGATGCGGAAGGTCAGCTCATTGCCACGGTCGTTAATCGTGATAATCTCTTCCTTCCGCATGTGTTACGCCCCCTGTACGCTGTAATCCTGGAACTGGAACTTCCACGAAGTCGGGTCAAGAACCTTTTTCGGAGCCGGAACGGGATTGCCGTTGGTGAGCACTCCGTGAGACCACACGTGAACCTGACCGCTTGCAGGAATGGTAACCACCAGCTTGCACTCATAAGTCCTCTTGTTGACCTTCATCGCCTGAAGGATTGACTGCATGGTCTCAAGGGACGGCGAGGAAGCCTCAAGGGTGATGGTTACAGCGTAGGGGTTGGCTACGTAGCCTGCCGCCATGCCGCCGTCAACTCCCATCCTGACCTGCGCGATTTCCATGTCGTCGGAGGTCATCATGGAGTCAGCCGAAAAGTTGGTGATGGGTACGCCTGCGGGATAGAGCTGGTCTACCACGAGGTACATCTGCGCGTTCGCAGAGGTGATATTTCCAAGTGCCTGAGTCATGATTTACCTCCTTAGACTACTGCGGTTGAAGGCAGGTTGATCTTGTGGACTGAGCCTCCGTAGGTGTACCAGAAGCTCATGGAAGGGCTGGTACGCGCCTGACGGACTGCCGCGGTTGCGTCGTTAATCTGGAGCACATAGCCGTTGTTATAGAGGTCAGTGCTGATGTCCTTGCCAGCCTCATTGATAAGCTCGGTCTTCTGCGTCTCGGAGAGGCGGACTCCGCGGTCAATGACACCATTCGTGAGCGCACGGTCTACCACATCCTGAACCCATGCGCGGATGCGGGTATAGCCAGCCTCGGTATACGGCACGCGCCCCGCGAGCTCAAGGCCGGAGAGGATCTGAACCTGAAGCGCGTTGTTCAGCCATGTCGCGTTGAGATAAGTGTCAATCCACGACCACTGCCCGAACATCTGCCCGTTCTGGAACAGGATAAAATTGTCGTTCCTGCTCGCGTAGTTGCCCATGAAGTTCATGCCGTTCGCGATGAGGTTCGCGGCATCGTCCTTGACCTGAACATTGGCAGTAAGCCCGCTCTGAGCCTTGAAGGCGGTGGTAATCGCGCCGTCAATACGATCCCAGTCAATCGACGCGGCAACGCCCATCAGGAATGCAGGATACCTCACATCGCCGTACACGCCTGCGGTTCCGGTATACTCCGCATCGCGGATGGCGATTGCGGCAGTCTCAGAGGCGTCAGCAGTCTTAAGAACGGCATCGTCAGACCAGTAGACATAGAGGAACTGGTTGCCTGCCGCATACTGGGTGTTGCTCCAGCCTGAGAGCGCAAGCGCGTCAGCCCTGTCAGCTTCAGCGATGGTTGAGTAAGTGACAAAATTCTGCGTGGTCTCGCACACCTCGTCGAGGCAGGAGGCGTAATCCTGAGCGTCCGCGCCTGCGGAGACGACAGCTCCGGAGGTCAGGCCGAGAGCGTCGGGGATAGTGCCGGAGAGGTTCGCAATTGCGACAGTTGAGCCTGCCGCGCCTGCGGTCAGGGTGAAAGCCCTGAGCACAGAGTTCCACGAGAGGGCGACACCGGCTGCGGCGGGAGAGGCTTCCTCAACAGCTGCAATCTTCTTGGTTACAATATCGAGCGCCGCGGAAATGGAGTCAGAGCCGGAGAGGTCTACCTCGCTGAGGCTGACGGCAGTGCCGCCGATTGTCGCGCTGAAAGTGCCTGCGGTAATGCCCTTCAGGTCATCAAGCAGGGTCTTGACTTTCGCGGAGCTGAAAGCCGCGGAGCGCACAAAAGGCGCGCTGGCGTTCTTGTGGGAACGCCACATGTACAGTGCAGTCGGCTTCAGGAAGGAATTGTTATAGCCTCCGAAATAGACCGCGGCGGCCTTTGCCTCATTGGAGACTGAGCCGAAGTACTCCGAGACGCTGGCAGCGTCGCGGAAGGTGAGCAGGGTTCCGACCGGAGCAAGCGCGTTCTCGGTCAGGAAGAGGCCGTTGAAAGCGAGATCCTGACCGGTTCCGGCGAGGACTCGCGGCTGGACTCTTACGAGTTCAGAAGCAGGAATAGCCATTTAGTTCTCCTTGTTAGTTGTCAGATTACGGGTAATGGTGTCAACCTCGCCGTAGTGGATAGCCCCCGGTTCCGTCCGGTCTGAGCCGTCAAGAGCCATGGGCTTTATGTCAATCTTGGTGAAATAGTCGTTCGCGAAATGCGCATCATACTTCTCCGCGAGATGCAGGCGGAGCATGTACCGGCGCGTGTAGGATTTGGTCTCGTCGAAGCCCGCGAGATCCTGAGCGTCCTCGGCATAGAGACAGGTGAGCTTCCCGCCGGTCGCGTTCTCGAAATACTCCGTCGCGATGTTCGAGCCCGCGACAAGCTGCAGGATCTGCGCGCGCTCTGCGGTCACCTGCGGCAGTACGTAAGGCTCCGCGGAGCACATGTCAACCTGCACCACGTGCTCAACGACGGCCTCGAGGTGCTGTTCAAAGGGTTCAGGATCACTGGTTTTCTCATTTGTCCAATGATGCCAGCCAGTGCCATGGCGGATTGAGTTGAGGAGCGAGACGGTACAGAACTCATGGGTCCTGCATGGCGGGTTCGCCATGTTCTGGAACCCCTGGACAATCTGCCGCCCTGAATACTGCGGCACGCCGTCGCCCTTGGCGAACTCATGGACGAACTGGCAGACAAGACGCGGAATGTCAATCATCGTTCGTCTCCTCAGGAATGGCGGCAGACACCTCAGGCGGAACTTCCTGCTGTTCGGAAGCAAGGACGCAGACCCATCCGGCTGATGTAAAATCCTCGGTTACATTATACACCAGCCACCATGTCCCCGCCTGTTTTCTGTACAGGAAATCGCCCGTTCTTCCGAGGATCCTCACGTTTCCGGCAGGCGTCTGACCTGACGCGGTATCGCTGTACAGGTAGAACTTCCGGTCGCGCTCCGTCCGCTCGGTTTCTGCCAAGACGGTCAGGTCATCGCCTGAGAGCGTCTGCACCTGAGCCTTTACCAGCTCGGCAGGCGCGTACTTCGCGGTAACGCGACCCCAGTCAGACTCCTGTCCGATGGACTGCACAAGGTAGACATCCTCATCATCGAGGACTGATGTAACTGCGCCTCTTACAATGTCATGCAGGTTCAGGCTCATGCAGGCTCCTCCTCAATGATCTCGAAATGGATTGACGCGAACATGCGTCCGGTCAGGAACAGGGGCTTGCCGATGCTGATACCGCCAGTGCCGTCGGTCTGATGCCCCTGCGCGCGCTGTGCATAGATTGCCATCGTGAGCGGATGCCGCTCCTCGAATGTCGCGTACTCGTTACCGCCGTCCTTGATGGTCTGCTGTACGTCGGCAACCATCTCCGCGCCGACAAGCGCGAGGAGCTTCTCGGTGTCAGGAATGCCCATCACGAGCGGAGCGCGGCGGGCAATCTGGAACCACTTTTTGTGCTTCGCCATCACGGTTGAGTGAAAGAACGGCCTTGGTTTGAGCACAAGCGACGCTCCGGGCTGCGGAGCCTTGTCCCATCCGGCATGAGCGCCGAGCCATCCGCGCTGTTTTGCCGTCACGCGCTGAACCCAGCCGAACTCCTGATATGTCGCAATGGTGGCGAGCTTCGGGTCGGTAATGCCGATGAGCGCGGAGTGGTGCTTCTGCATCTCCTCCGCGATCCTCTGCCTTATCCGCTCCTTTGCCTCGTTCAGGTCTTTCGACATGTCAGCCCCACGGATGGAAGTTGTTGCCGAAGTAGAACCTGCCGCCCATCAGCAGGGGCTTGATCATCTGCCAGTAACGCGCTCCGCAGGGAGTCTGCAGCCACCAGCTTTCACTCGTGGTCTTGCCCTGCAGAAGCTGGAACGAGGTTGAAACAGAGCCCTGGCTCGCGGACTGTATCGCGCCGGCCTGACCGCCGCCCCAGCCATCGATCGTCAGCACATGGCACATGATGAGGTACAGCGCGATTTTGCGCGTGTAGACGGGCGGTTCCGCCTTCGGCATGTACGGCAGGCGTGAGTCCTTGTCGGTACTGCCGCACATCGAACACGCAAACTGCCACGCGTCCTCGACCTCGGCGTCACTGACCTTCTCCTCGGCGAACTTCGGGTAGTGCTCCCTGAAATTCGCGATGTCAAGGGTTACGTCTGCCATATGCCTACTCCCCGGCCTTCGCCTTCTCGACGCCTGCGACCTTCTTCGGGTCAACAGGGGACAGGCCGTTCTGTATCTCGCTCACCTCGTCCTCACGCGCGTCAAGCTCAGCCTGACCGCCTGCGACTTCGAAGAGAAGGGCAGGAACGGAGGTGAAGATGCGCTCGCGGCCGTGCTTGCGCTTGATGTCCTCCCAATCCTTCTTCAGGACACGCTTGATGACGGCGTTGCCAGTCGGCAGAAGAATACCCTCAGCCTTGCCGCGGAGGTCATGGTTGATACCGTCAAACTCGATAACTTTGGTTCCGCCGTTGCCGTTATCAACGTCATCGAACTTAATGCCGTTCATCAGCCCGCAGGCGATGAAGGTGTAGTCAGAAGAAACAGGCTCAGTCTTCTCTCCGCGATGGAGAGTCCCTCCGACAATGTCGGTGCTGGCAGGCTTGGTAACTTTCTTGGCAGTCATAAAAACTCCTTTGGTGGTTGATGCAACTCAGAAACGCACGATGTGCGCTTTTGACTTGCGTCAGAGGGCGGCGAACCGCCCTCGTTTTCGGGCTCAGCCCGTTATCAGACTCCGAGCATGGTGGCTACAAGGCTCGGCCTGCGGATTACGCATCCCCAGGTTGCCGCGGAAGCCTTCTGCCTGAAGCTGGAGGTCTCTGCGACAAGCCTGCCCATGCGGAACCTCTCGCTGAAAGCGCACTCGCCGGTCGGCTCTCCGAAGAGCTCAGGGACGACCATGTAGAGCATCTCGCCAGAAGCGGTGGAGAGCTCGGGCGCCTGAACGATCTCGATGTTGCTGAAGTTCTCGGTGAGCAGGGTCTTCGCGGTCTTGCCATACGCGTTGGGGATGGTAAGGTAGCTGATGACCTTGTTGCTTACGCCGAGGACGATGCGGTTGTTCACATCGATGTTGCCGCCGTTGTTGCTGGCGAGCTCGCCCCACAGCTTCATGACGTCGTTGAAGACGATGTTTGCCGCGTCGCTGGGATTTGCTGCAACCTTATCCGCCCAGGTGGACTTGCCGCCTACGCTGATAGGAGTGATGGACGCAGGGAGGTTCGGGTCGTTGAGGAGACCGTAGGACTTAAGCCCCTTGACTCCATAGAACTGGAACTTATTCTCCGCGATGGCAATAACCTGAGCTGCCGCGGTCTGCTTTCTGGACGCGAGGTCAATGCCTGCAACTCCGAGCTTCGCAACCTCGAGGTCGCCGTACTTCAGGCTGGTCTGATACCTGAAAGACTGGCGGACAGGGAACTCGTGGTTGGTGTCGCTGGAAGGGCCGTCGCCATAGTCAGCGTAAGGGCCTACGTTGCCGGAAATCTCCTCGACAGGGAACTGGGTGAAGTCATCAGTCCAGCTTCCCTTCTTCACCGGAGCGAAGAAGCGGTTCGCGTTGGTAACGCCGAACAGGATCTCCACAATCCTCGGGTCGAGGTAGGTGTAGAGCGCGGACGGAGCGCCGACGCTCGGAGTGGTTACGGACGCAGAGTCCATCGCGAGCTGGCGCTTTGCGGCGTCAAGGTCGGTGCGGATCTTCCCGTTCACCTCATTGTAGGGCATGAAGCCGACGGCATAGGGAGAGGAAATGCCCAGTTCCCTTGCCTTCTCAAGATCAAGATTAGTCATTGGTTGCCTCCTCAGACTCTCTCATAGATGACGATGTCGCCCTCTGCCGCGGTCGCAAGACCGTTGGGCAGATGGACGATCCAGCCGGTGTCGTTGTCGGCTCCGGCATTGCCGTAGGTGACTGCGCCGGTAGCAGGGTCAGCGAGTACGGACTGGCCTTCGGTTACGGCGCCGGAGGCAGACGCGTAGAACTGCCCGCGGAGCGCGATGGAAGCGCCGGTTCCCTGAGCGTAAGCACCCTCAGCCTCGTTGAGAGGGGAGAGGATTGCGCCGGTTACGGTGCGCTCAACAAAGCCGATGAGAGCGGTTCCGGTCTTGCCTGCGGCCTTGAAGGCGGCGGCAGTGCCTGTTCCGGTCACGGCAGAGGTGAAAGCGAAGGCTCCTGCGGTCAGTGTGCCGTCAGAGATGTAGTTCTCTGCGGTGTAGATTGCGGAGCCGGGATTGACCTCCTGTCCGGGGAAGCCGGTAACAGGATAAAGGCCTACTTTGGTCTGCATAGCCATAGTTACTCCTTATTGATGTTTCCGAGAATAGAGCTGAGACGGCCCGGTTTCTGAGCCTTAGGCTTTGAGTCCATCGCAGCACCCTTAAACTTTGACTTCATGGTGATGACGGTGCGGTAAACGTTTCTTGCAACATCATCAGACATGCCCTTGGGATTGATGCCCTCCGCCTTTACGGCATCGCGGTAGACGCTTCCGGCACAGTCATAGGCCATAGGCTTGACCTTGCCGAGGCTCCTGCGGCACTCCTCGATTGCGGCGTACTTCGCCTCAACTTTGGCAGTGGCGTCCCTGATGGCGCGGTCAGCGGCGGCCTCCGCGTCAGCCTTGGGAGCCTCCGCGGTATTGCCCTGAGACGCGTACTTCATGCCCTCGGCGAATGCCTTCTGCACGGCAGGATCCTCGCCGTCAAGCCCGCACTGTTTCAGGCCTTCGGTTACCGCCTCGTCCTCGGCAGGCTTTGCTTCCGGCGCGGTCTCCTCGTCCTTCGCGGGCTCGGCAGATGCGCACTCCTCATCAGCGGCAGGCTTCTCCTCCCCGTCCTCCGCAGGAGCAGGAGCGGCGAGGGCTCTGAGCCTGTCCTCCAGTCCCGGAAGCTTCGAGGGGTCGAGGCCTGCGGCGGTCAGATCCTTGACAAGGGCGGCGATTGCGTCCGGCTCCTCGTCCTCGGCCGGCTTCGCGCACTCCTCATCAGCGGCAGGAGCGGCAGGCTCCGCGGGCTTGCTGAGGTCTACGAGATCCTGCACCCCCTTTGCAACCTCGGCAACTGCCGCTTCCTGCTTCGCAGGTTCCTCGTCAGTCGCCTGAGGGGTTTTTACTTCTTCAGCCATGGATTTTTCTCCTTCTTTGCTGTCATATACGAGCACCTCATGTCCTGCCCTGCCCTCGTCAACGAGAGCAAGGTGGTTGGCGGAAATATCCGTCATGAGGAAATCGTACTTCTCGCCGTCAGGCGACACGCCTGCGGTAAAAATCGGTTTGTAGCGGTACGCGAGACTGAGTTCGCGCATACTGCCGTCGTTGATGCGGTCAATCGCCTTCTTGTCCTGAATGTGCAGGCTGTTCGTGAGATACGGGTCATGGAATGCCGCATCGGTTCCGGTGCTGCCCACGCGGGTTGCCTTGGCAGGCGCATCTGCATAGTCCATGTGGTGCATCAGCTGGATGGGGATCCCGTTGACGCTCTCAATGGTCTCCGGCTTCGAGAGCTCCTCCGCACTGCGGTAGCCCTTATAGATGTGCTCAGGATCAAGCCCGAGCGACTGCCAGCCGGGGATCTCGCTCCCGTGGTACGGGGCGACCTGCACTCTCGTCAGCGGCGAAATGCTCACGTGCAGGAAGCCGTTGTCGTCATAAGTCCTCTTGCTTTCAGCATCGAGAGCTACACGCTCAATCGCATCAGTCATACAGTCCCTCCGGCAGTACCATTCGGGCGACGCACCTGCAATACGGCAACTCGCCCGGCAGTACGTTTTTGCCTACATCAGAGTCATACAGCCCGGTCTTCGTGTCAAAGACCTGACCGTCAAATTTCTTGTGGGTCTGCCTTGAGGTGTACTGCCCCGGCATGTGGACCCATATGCACTTCGTGATACCGAGATCCTCCGCGTTGTCGCGCTGGATCTGCTGGTTCAATTTGTTGGTCTGATCCAGGGCAACACGCTTCGCGCGCTCGGTATCAAACCCCTGTGACGACTCGAGCAGCTTCTCGATGTCGTCAAAATTCACGTTCCGTCCTGCGGACTCGCTCATCATCGCCTGAAGCCTTGCAAGATCCTGAGACGCCATCTTGGTAATCAGGCCAGTGTTGTCCGCGATGTCCTTGGCGAGCCTCTTCGCCGCGGTCGGGCTGATGTACTGACGCTTCAGCAGGGGCACTTTCCACCTCATGTCGATAGCCTTCTCCGACATGCCCGCGGCCTCGAGAGCCTTCTTCTGTGCCGAGGTGGTAGTGCGGTACATCTGCGCGCAGAACCAGCGGGAGACCTTCTCCGCCTCCTCGCCCGCCTTGATCATCCAGCGTGCCATGCGCTCGGCGAAGCGGTCAGCGAGGTAGCCGGAGACCGCATCGCCTGCGGCGTCCTGCGCAAGGCCGACGGCCTCCGCGTCTTTCCTCATGTCGGCAAGAGCCTCACGGAGGACTTTGCGCAGGACGGCATTCAGGCGCTTCGCGTACTCACGCTGCACCCCCTGATTGCCCGCCACGGCGCGCGCTGTCCTCAGCTTCGTCATTCTGCCTCCGCGTCATTCTTCCCGGCTGCCGGAGCAGGCGCGTTCACCATCATCTCCGCGGCAGGGTTCTCAGGCTCATCAGTCTGAAAATCCTGCTCCGCTCCTGTCTCCGGCATGTCGTCAGCGATGAAGCCGAGACCCATGTCAGGGTCGGACTTGACCGCGGCGCGCATCTCCTCAGGAGAGATGATCTGACGGTCAAAGATGGACGCAAGCGTGTTGGCGCGGGTCTGCGCGTTGGCGGCCTTGGCGGTGTCGCTGTCAACCCCCAGCGTGTTGAACTCGAAGGTGATTGACGGATCAATCTTCCCCGTCTCCGCGATCTCAATCGCCCTGATGCAGGTCATGATGGCAGAACGGTAAAGCTCCTGCTTCGTCCTGACATGATCGTTGTAGTTCCTGATGTCGCTGTCTCCGGTAGCGTTGAAGCCTGACGGAGAGATGCCCAGGAGTTTCACCGCCGGAGTCCTGTTGATTGACGCAATCATCTCGAGTGACTGGCGCACGATGTCGGTACAGCCAGCAATTGAGGTCTGCACGTTGACGATGTCCTCGTCGGTCATATCACAGACTGCCACACTGTCGTTATCGCGATAGCGCTGGAACATCGACATGTGCGTGTCGAGCGTCTGCACACCGCCCGGAGTCTGCAAAGTCGCGTTGACATCAGTCTTGAAGACGAGGAGCGAGACCTTCTTCAGGAGGTTGGCGGTATAGATCCGGCATTCGTTCCAGTGGAGCACATAGTCCCATAGGATCTGCGCCTGCGGTATCCCCAAAAAGTTGTAGCTGGGGCGGAGGAGCACCGGAGGCGGATTGTCGAAGACAGGGATAAGCCTGCTGGCATGCACCTTCTGCCCGAGCACCCACCACCATTTCGGGGTCATGTAGTCAGCCTTCAGCGGATTGCCGGAGTTGTAGTCTCCCGGGGTTACGCTGACAGGATCGACAAGGACGAAGGACAGATCCATATTCTGCGACATCTCGGCAGAGAGAGACGAGATGCGGAGCGGAAGCTCGAGGTCTGCGCCCTCCGCCCCGGTGTCGATGAAGATGAACGCGCCGCCCATGAAGCCCACAGTGCTGGCGGCCTTGTGGATAAGGTCTTTGAGGTGGTACTTGTCGTTGACCGCATCCTCAAGAGCCTGCACAGCCTCCGGAGGAGTGTCGTCTCCGCCTTCGATTTTGATCCACTCACGGGTGATATCGTCCGCAACAGTCTGCACGCAGGCGCGGATCATGCCGTTCTGTGCTATCTGCTGGAGCGCTCCGTAGCCGATGAAGCTGGTAATCGGGTACTGCCCCATCTCCTGCGCGTGCTGCTGGAGGCTCTCCCAGATGGCAGAGTAGCCTCCGACGGAGTCAAACGCCATGTCGAGAGCCTCGCGCTCCTCGCGCGGTGCGCCGAGGGTGACGGGCAGAGAGAATGCCTGCCTGACCTTGGCAGGGCTGTCAAAGGCGGCGACAGTCCGGCGCGGGATACGGAGCATGCGCTCAATCTCTGCCGCGTTGGACGCGTTCACGATTGTCTTCTTCGTCCTTCTCGCTGTCGTCATACTCCTGTCCTCAGCATCCTGATGTTTGACGGGTCAATCCTCATGCCCGAACGCCTGCCCGACATCGCGTATCTTGCGGCGTCAGGCGCGTGGGAGAACTCGTGCTCCGGCGTGTCGGTCGGCTGCCCGCTTTTGTCGCGCTTCCACACGTAGTTCATGAAATCGTGGGCGGCAAAGGTGCAGGAGGGGTGGATTACCCACTCGTAGCCCTGCATTGTCCTGATGCCGCCCTGCACGCTGTCGGGACCCTTGTAGGCCGGAACTGCGTTGATGCCGCATTTTCTCATCTCGGCGATGCTCTTCGGCTCTGCGCTGTCGCAGATGACCTTCTCGTGCATGATGCCGAGGTCGTGGGCAGCCTCCGCAATCTCCGCGTTGGTGCACCCTGTCGCCGTCCACTCCTTCCAGATGTAAACCTTCCTGTGCTCCTCGTCAACAAGGAGCCCGAGAAGGACGGTCGGGTCGGTGAAGCCGAAATCAAGCCCCCACAGCGGCTGGACGCTTCGGTTCCTGAGCATGGCCTGCGCGTCAAAGTCCTGCACTGACACGCGGTCAAAAATCAGCCCCTCGCTGACTCCCCAGTTGCCGTCACCCTCAATCGCAAACCTTCGCGGATTGTCCTTCTGCATCTCCGCGAAGCGCTCAAGGTCGGCAGGGCTGAGCCACTCGTTGCACCTGTAGGTTGTGGTCTTTGTGAACACGTTAGCGCGCGGCCTGTCGAAGAACTCGCTTTTCAGCCATGAGCGGTCTGACCAGGGGTTGAAGGTCAGCGTAATCTGCGGAGTCAGGCCTTTGGGCATGGTTCCGCGGATTGAGCCGTCAAGCTTCTCAAAGTCGTCCTTGCGCACCTCATAGGCCTCGTCAATCCACACCCAGCACAGCACGCCTTTCGCGACTGTGATGGAGGTGATCTTGAGACCGTCGTCAAGCCCGCGGAAGAGGATCTTCTGCCCTGTCGGCTCGTAGGTCAGCTCCATCGGGTTGGTTGTCGCCCGCCAATACTCCGAGACCCCGAGGCGGTCAATCGCCCAGCGGAGCTGAGCAAAACAGGAGTCCTTGAGCGTCCTGCCGTAGCGCCTGACCACAAGCAGGTTGGCGGCAGGCTTCGCCATCATGTTCACGATGTACCACATCGCCGCGGTGGTAGATTTTTTGGAGGCTCTTGAGCCTTTGACGACACGGTAGCGCTGAGAGGCCTGCCAGAAGTCGGCATAGCCCTTGCCTACAATGTCGGAAAGCCTGACCTGCCTCACCGCCATATCAGTCCTTCAGGTCGTTAATAATCTGGATCTGGACAGGCGAACCTCCGGAGGTCAGGTCAATCTGCTGCTTGTCAGACCATCTCTCACGGCACCTGCACTTAAGCCAGTAAATTGTCGCGGCAACGCACTCGCCGGATTTGGCCATGTTGAACAGCGTGTTCTCAACGACTTCATTGGACATTTCCTGACCTTTTTTTATCGCTTCCCGGAATTCTTTGCTTTCCCGTTTCCTGCTGTAAATCGTGTCATCACTGACTCCCAGCGCGGCAGCCATCTGAGCAACAGTCTTGCCCTCTGAGGCCAGCTGAGTAACCTTAGCAAGGTCAATCTCAATCTTAGGCTTGGTGATCATTGCTCACCTCCCTGCATCTGCTTCTCTGCCTGCTGACCGCAAGCGCTGCAGAGCACGCTATGGCCAGCACAAAATAAAGCCATGCGTAGCCATGCCATGCAAACACGCCGCAAATCAGCGCCTCTGAGCCATAGCGCAGGACCGCCTTCATCATGACTCACTGCCTCCCAGTTTCTTCCTCGCGAGGGAAACAGCGAAATCAGACAGCCTGCCTGCGCCGAGGTACCCGAATGTGAAGGCGACGGCAACCCCGTCGCCATGCGTGAAGAGTTCCGGGAAATGGTTCCCTGCCACAATGCAGACAGCCACAGCCCCAGCGGCGCAGATGATGGCATCCAGTATGCGGAGCCTGACAGTCGGGGGAACATTGGCTATTGTCGAACGGCAGAGTGCCACAATGAGCGCAATCACCCCAGCGGCGCAGTACGTCAGAAGAGCGTGAAAGTCGTCCATTCCGGAACTCCAAAATCTCAGGCTGGATCAGCCTGTCAGTATTATATCAAACACCAGCGCTGTCAAACGGTCATGGTGATTTAATTTTTGCAAGTCATGCATCCGCGTACCACCATACGGCAACGTCAACCCCCGGCCCGTACCCTTCCTCAGCATTCTGCCAGTCCTTGCCCGCCACAAGCGAGACAACCTGCGAGTCATCCGTGAATACTGTTCCGTTGAGCGCGTCGAGAACGGCCTTGACCACATTGTCCAGGTCAGGCTTCCCCGGCATGATATCGCCGTTGAGCATGGCATCCAGCTCGCCAGCCAGCTTCGTTCCGGCCTTATGGCTCCTGAGGCTGCCATCCGAGGCAAGGTGCCTCTTCGGAATGGCGTACCTTGCCGCGATTGAGACATAGACCGGAAGCTCCGTAACAGCCAGTCCCTGCCGTTCCATCTCCTCTCCCGCCAGCTTCCTGACCATAGCTTCGTACTTTCTCGTGCCTGCCGGAGTGTAAGCATGCGCGAACCCGTTTCTTGATGACAGCCTCGGCCTGCCCTTTCCAACCGGCTCGCCGGGCACTGTAAATCTGACTTCGTTTTTAGTTACCATGGAAACACGCTCTCCTGGATCTGTTCACACACATTCACATTTCCTCCATTCCATCACTCGCGGAAGTGCGGGGGTGCACGTGCAGGCGGTAGAAATGGGGGCGCTTCAAAGCCCCATTTTTACCACCGTGCACGACGCGCGAGCGATGGAAATGGAAATGGTTATATTTATATACCCCTAATTTCCATTTCCATGAGGACATAATTCATCATATTAACTCTCGTTTTGGAAGATGGAAATTTAGCTTATTTTCCATTTCCACGGAAAGGAAATTTAGCTTATTTTCCATTTCCATCACCATTAAAATGACTTATTCTGCCATAAAATTACTGCTGTGCATTTTCTGTATCGAAACCCTCCCAGCCTGATAAATCACCCAAATAATATACAGTTCCCTTATCATTTCTCCAGTTGTTCGTATGTTCCTTGAAAAAGGTCCTGAGCGTACGGTCAGTAACCCCCACTTCCTCGGCAAGGACTGAAATCGGACATCCTTTGTCAGCTGGCAGCTTGGGATTATGCAGGACGGTCCTGCCGGCATAGGCGTCAATAAGTCTGCTTTCCGACATTTTTTTCTGCCGTTTCGCAGCTTTCATCTCCCTGGTTTCCTCCTCACCGTCAGCAAGCGCTCCGTCAAGCACTCCGGCAGTGTCAACCACATGGCAGGGATAGTCAAACCACATGCAGACCGGTTTCGGCGAAGCAAATTCCCTGAGTGAGAAATCCATGCGGAACGCGGGGCCGTGCTGACTGTCAACGTTTATAGACTCTCCGAAGGCCATAGGCTCATCCTCTGACTTCTCAATTTCGATGATGTCAATCAGCGCATCCGGATCTCTTGCGAACACGCCTGAGCCTGATGCTCTGTCCTGAGCCTTTTTCTGTCCCTGAGCGCCCTTTGAGTGGTGATGGCAGTAGATGACAGCACAGCCCAGCGCCTGGCACAGCCTGTCAAACTGGTTGCAGAAATGGCCCATGTCCGAGGCGTTGTTTTCGTCTCCGGTGATGACCTTATAGATAGGATCGATGATGACAGCCTTGTACCCCTGGTCTTTTATCGCATCAATCAGTTGGGGAACGAGGTCATCAAGCGGCTTGGCCTGTCCCCTGAGCGGAAGCACCTGAATATTACCGGCATGCCAGTTGTCTTTGGTAAATCCGAGCTTTTCATAGATGGCAATAAACCGGTGCTCGCAGGTTGCTTCGTCAATCTCGAGGTTGACATAGAGCACCTTGCACTGCTCACATTCAAATCCCATCCATGACAGCCCCTCGGCAAACGCGATGCAGAGCTCCATCAGCAGGAAGGACTTGCCGGCCTTTGACGGGCCCGCAACTAGCATTTTGTGACTTTCCCTGAGTACTCCCTTGATCAGTTCTGGGGGCATCTCGAGAGGGTGCAGGAGTCTGTCACCAAGGGAGACGATTTCCGGAAGCGGTGAGACTCTGAGAGTCCTCTGCCAGTCCTCCCATGTCTTGCATCCGATGTTTGTGGCAATCAGCTTCTGGACGTTCCCGTTCCTTGTAACTCCGGGCATGCGGGAAAGTCTCGAGGGGTTCTTGTTCTGCGGGTCGACAAGGAACCCGAAGGTGTTCAGGCTGGCGTACGCATCCCTGACGCGGCTTGCGTACTCGAACTTGTCCTTTGCATCAACCCTGAAGACCGCATGGAGTGATTTCCCTCCGCTCTCGACGAGCGCGGCAATCGGAAGCCTGCTTTCCCTGAGGACTCTGTACTGCTCCTCAATGGGGAGCGAGTCAGACTCAGCGAGGGCATAGCGGTAGGCTGTGATGTTTTCGTCCTTGTAGAAACCTGAGTTGTCGAAGGGATTGAAGCGGATCCAGGCTCCGGCATCCGGATCCCAGTCCCCGACAACCTCCGGCAGGCTGCGGTAATGGTCAAGCTGGCGGAGCATATCCCCGGCCTTCATGTGGTAGTGCTCTCCGCTCGGCCTGTACTTGCCGTCCTCGCCCTTGAAGGACTTGGTGCAGTACCATACCGTCTCATCAGGGCGGAAGAGCGTCTGAATGTAGGTTTTCAGCTGTTCGTAGTCAGCCTGCTGCCTCGGCCCTGCTGCCTCGCAGGTTTCCTTTTCCTCAATGGAGATTTCATCCCCGAAATCCATCGGCGCGTCATTTGACAGCTTCGCGCTGTAAGTCCATCCGTTCTGCCTTGCCATCTCAATGATAGTCCCTCCGGTTACCGGCCTGCCGGAGCCATTGAAGCTCTTCCATTTTTTCTCGCATTCACCTGCTTCCCATCTTGCCGCATCCTTCCTGCTCCATGAGTCCCAGTCAGAGACAGAAAGGCCCTCCTCCTTGAGGGCCATGCCTACCTCAACCCACTGCTCATAGTTGCACATGGAAGGATCGATTGACGACAGCGCGTCAAGCACCTTCATGTCAGCCATTTGTTCTCCTGTAATCAGACCAGTCCCAATCTGCCGGGTTGAACTCCTCGGCAGGCATCATCCATTCAGGTACGGTCCAGTGATTTTCAACGAGCACGCTGATAACACAGCTGCACTCAGATTTCTTCCACCCGTCAGGGCAGAAGCCTGCTCCTCTGAGGCATTTTAACTGTTTTTCTGACGGAGCAAGCAGAATGCTGATGCACCTGCTTGCGAGACCTTTGGTCATACCGTCAGTATCAATGCCGTTCCTTTCCAGCAGTGCAAGCTGTTTCCCGGTCGGCTTCTGGCTTTCCCATTTGTGGACAGGCTCATAGTCCAGCAGTTCGGGAGCCTGATGCTTTTCAGCGAAGGCGACAAGGTCAATCGTCTCGGCTTTTTTCTGCCTGTTGGCGGCGATATTCTCGCGCAGTGCTTTCCGGCGCTCCTCCTCCACTGACTTTTGAGCCTTTTTTGCCTCTTCAATCAGGTCCAGTTCGGCATTCAGCGGAAGATTGTCCATCTTCTTTGCAACTTTATCGCTTTTTGCGATAATGGCTGACGGGTGGATGAGGTCATGCTTGGCGGTTATCCACAGGAAATCGAGGATCAGGCAGTCTTTCTTTCCTGTATCAGGGCTCAGCCTCAGCCCCCTTCCCACCATCTGCACATAGAGAGCGCGTGAGCGTGTCGGCCTCAATACAACAATGCAGTCAACACGCGGGCAGTCCCAGCCTTCAGTCAGCAGCATAGCATTGCAGATCACGTCATACTTCCCGGCATTGAAGCCATCAAGTATTTCCTTCCGGTCAGGTGAGCCTCCGTCAACCTCGACAGCTTTCATCCCCGCGTTTGTCAGGCATTCGCAGAATTTCTTTGCAATGCTGACGAGCGGCAGGAATACGACTGTTGTCCGGCCTCTGCACTCAACGGCCATAACGCCGGCAATCTCAGTGAGGTATTTTTCAAGAGCTTCCCCGAGGTCGTCGGCCATGAATTCTCCGGCCTTTACCCTGACCTTTGAGATGTCGATTCTCAGCGGTACGCGCTTGGCAATCGGAGGAACGAGGAAGTGCTCGCCTACGGCAGTGATAAGGCTGTACTCATAGCTTGTATTCTCAAAGAACTTCGCGAGATCCTTGCGGTCGGTACGGTCAGGCGTTGCCGTAACCCCGAGTACATGCGCATTGGCAAAATACCCGAGTACATTCAGGTAGGAGTCAGACATGACATGGTGTGCTTCGTCAACCACAATCACATCAAAAGCATCCGGGCTGAATGCTGACAGACGCCTCCAGGACTGAAGAGTCTGGATAGAGCCTATAACCACACTGGAATTGGAACCGACGGCAGTCTGCTCAGCTTTCTCAAAAACAGATGGCAGGCCTGCGGCACTCAGGAGTTTGTCATGGGCCTGCTGCAGAAGTTCATCACGATGGGCGATAACAAGGGCCCTGCGGCCCTTTCTGACAGCGCGGGCAATGACGGACGCGAAAATAACTGTTTTCCCGCATCCGGTGGGGAGTACCACCAGCGTGCGGTGATACCCCTCATTTTGCCAGTCATTGCAGACCGCGTTGACCGCCTCGTTCTGGTACGGGCGGAGTTTCATCATTTCAGGAAGTCCTCATCATTGTCGGACATGTCAGGCTCCTTGACCTGAGGGACTGGAACCTTCTTCTTCTGAACCGGAGCACTGTTCTCAACATTCTCCATTGGATCCAGGTAGCGCTCTACGTCGTTGGACTTGCGCTCAACTCCGTCATTGCCGGTCCACGAGCGCTGGCGGATGCGGGCCTTGCCAGTCCTGCCGGTTACCTCGCTCCACTTCATGACCAGCGGCTCGCCATGCTTCTTGAGCCCGATGGAGAGGAAGAACTGGCACAGCTTCCACTCAAGCGCGCGGTTGAGGATGAGGTCAGTCTTGACGTGAGCGGTTCCCCTGTCGGTAGCAACAGCGAGGGTCAGTGTGGCCTTCGGGGAAGGAGAGAGCTTGGTGCTGCCATTGAACTGCCCGCGCTCCATCTTCTCAACGGTAAACTCGTAGTCGCCCTCATCGAGCAGGATGAATTCCTGGCCTTCGTTCTCGATGGAGTCATCCCAGCCCATCGCTTCATTCATATTGGTGTTATCTGCCATAATCAATTACTCCTTAATCTTGCTTACAATCCTGTCCCAGTTGCGCAGGAGCGCGCCCTCACAGGAGGACAGCGGAGCGCCCTGAGGCAGTACCTTCTCCGAGACGACAGAGCGGATCTGCTCCTCGGTAATCCCTGATTTTGCCATAAGTTCAGAGAGAGACTCAAAAGCCGTCGCGATTGATGCAAAGTCCAACGGCAGCTCGTCAGCCAGACCGCACCTGTTCTTCGCATCCCAGCAGGGGTGGTGGGTGGTGTACATGACGCGCTTACCGCCCTGAGCCTTGTTGGTATTGGCGTCAGTATGGACGACGACAGTCTTGTAGTTCAGGAAGAGAAGCATGTCAGCCCATTCCTTGACCAGCGGAGCGGACTGGCGTGAGAGCTTGAGCTCCCAGCGGTCAAACGCTCCGGCTTCGTCAGGGAGCTCCTGCTTCCTCATCTTGGCGTGAGCGACGATGACCGCATTCTTTCCGGATGCAATCACCTTGTCCATCGCTCTGAGGATCTGCTGCACCTCCTCCGCGAGATAGGTATACCCCTTGCCGTACCCGAAGGACTCAATCGAGGTCTGGCGGTACTTCTTCAGCAGGTCAGCAACGCAGATCTGCTCCGCCCAGTCCATAGTGTCAAGCACCAGCGAGCGGCATACATCCTGCGCCGCCACAGCCTCGATGGTTTCAATCAGGTCCCCGAATGACCTGTCAAAGCTGATGCGCCTGACATCGAGATGCGAGGTGCCTCCCTCAGTGTCAATGAACAGCGGGTCAGGGAACTGCGCCGCCAGCGTAGACTTCCCGATGCCTTCCGAACCGTAGAGCACAACCTTCTGTGCCCTGCGGACCGGCCCCTGTGTTATCTTCAGTTCCTTCATGCTATTCTCCTTCTGCTACCAGCTTCTCAATGCCTTCCTTCATAACCGTCAGGCTTCCGAGCAGCTCTGCAAACTTCTTCTTTCCCAGCTCTTTCTCGAGGTCTGAAATCCCCCTCAGCTTCGGTTTCTGTTCCGCGTAAGGCTGAATGCCGGCATTCCTGAGCACCTCCGCAACCGCGGGCTCCGAAGTGAAGATGCGCCTGCCCTTGGCATGCCCTATCTTAAATCCTTCCCAGACATGGCCGGCCTTTGCGGACTCAAGGGCATAAGCCTTCACATCGCTGAGCCATGACGAGATGTCATCGGCGATGCGAAGCAGTGCCACAATCTCCTTGTCGGTCAGCATCGGAGGCGGGACAATCCTCGGGTCAGTCATGAGCCTTTCGGCATTCTTCCGGCAGATTGCCCTGACCGGACAGAAGCGGCACCATTCTCCGGCGCGGAACTCGCCCCCGCCGCTGACCGCCTGCTGTGCGGCAGGCCTGAAGGCCTTCTCACAGACTGACATCAGCCTTTCCGCCGTAATTCTCCAGGTATTGGCATTGGCAATCCTCGGCTGGAAAATCGACAGTCTGAATTCCTTAATGCCGTACTGCTTCCCGAATTCCGAATACACGCCTGCAGCATAGAGCATCAGCTGTGTGTTCTTAATGACCTCGACGCGCTGGAAGCCATACTTGAAGTCAATGATATGGGCAATGCCCGTACCCTTCTCCAGCAGTATGCAGTCAGCAGTACCGAAGCTGTCCGGTACTCCGATTGCGTTGGAGTAGTCAACCCTGTGCTCAATGAAGACATCGCAGTCACAGCTTCCGGCCTGCTCCTTCACAAATGCGGCATAGCATACCGCGGACTGCTTCATCTCCTCGTCGTACTCACTGTCAGCCTGCTTCAGCGGGGTTATTTCCTTCCCCCAGTCTTTCGCGAGAGCCTGCGCACAGAGCTCATGCGCCCTGGTGCCCTCGTCAGCCCACTGGGACGGCACATTGATGATGTGTTCGCCTGCCCTGAGTGACGGTGGGCAGTGGAGCCACCTCGATGACGCGGAGGCTGACAGCACGGCGTGCGCCGTCCCTGCCTCGTCCTTCCTTAAAACGGTACCCATTCCCTGCACTCCTTCCATACCTGCTCATACTGCTCTGCTCTCAGGTCTGACAGCTTCGCGGCCTTGTGCCTTTGCAGCATCTCCTTCACAAACTCCTTTGCCTGCGGCCTCGCCTGCTCCATCATCTCCTTAATCCGGCTCCTGATGTCGTCAAGCGTGTGCTGTTCCTTCGCTGCCGGATCAACCCTGACTGGCTGAAGCTCCTGGCAGAGGCTCATGGCCTCGTCAATCAGCTTCTTTGCGTTCTCCAGCTTGCCATAGACCTTCAGCATCATGATGTTGTCTTCTTTTGGCATTCTTCCTCCTCATCCTCTATCGCCCAGGCCTTCAGCATGGGATAGGCCAGCATCAGGTACTGGAGTCTTGCCTCCGGAATACCGGAAACCCTCCAGCCTGAGACTGACGCAGGGCGCACCTTACAGATGCCTGCCACCCTGACGGGCCCTCCCAGTTCGTCTATTACTGCGGAGGCCAACCGCTTCTCTCTCTCATTCTCAGCCATTTCATCTCCCGATTGCCTGCTGTCATCCGGCAGCCATTTCAGTCTACTGCTGTCAATTTTGGTTTGCAAGAGATTTTTATGTAGGCTAGCCTACATCACATTTGCGATAACTCTTTGATTTAGCTTATAAATCGAACGTTTTGAAATTTAGGCTAGCCTACATTTGTCTGATTTTGTGATGCACTTCACAAAATTTATCGATTTTTGTTAAAAAACGTTTGATTGCGTTTGATTGCTGTCATATACTGAACGCAGAGCTTGGAAGAAAGCTCGGCAACAGCAACAGCAGCAGCAACAGAGGGAAGTAAAATGGATAACATCACCGCAGTCATCAACCGCAAGGTCTGGAACTTCATTGAGGACGCCAGCGAGCAGGCATGCGCCGAGTACGGAGTCAACGAGAAGGAAGTCTGGTCAGACAACAAGCGCTTCGGCTACCTTCAGGAATTTGCCGACCACCTTATTCAGGAGACCGCTGAGTGGAACCGTACCGACAGTAGCGTCAGGCTCCAGGCGACTGACTACGTAAGGGCGGTAATCATGCAGTTTGCAGCCTAATCAACCATTCCGGCAGGCTCCGGCCTGCCTTTCAGGAGAAGAGATTATGAACACAGAGATGACCAAGCTTCAGGCAATCGCCGCAAGGCACTCCGAAATCGCCGCCGCTCACGGCGTCAGCGAGATCCGTATCCGCTATGGCAGTGACCACGGCATGAGGACGATCCGCATGGACTTCACCTTTGACGGCATTTTCGGCTTCATGAACGCCGAAGGCGCGTGGATGGATCTCGAGTCCCTGCCGCACGACGGCCTGCCGCGCTTCGTCTATACACTGTCCAACACCTCCGTCCGGAACAAGGCTCCCTGCATCTTCTATGTCGAGTTCCGCCTCGCAATGGAAGAGCTTCAGGAGGCAGCATGAACAACAAAGCAGCCATTGCGCACTTCTGGGACATGGTTATGGCTCTCATGCCTGCCGCCGCCTGGTGGTATGACTCCCCTCTCGGGACTTACAGGCTGGAGGAGACCGCGCACGGACTTTCCGGGGACATGAAATTCGCCTGCCGGAACCCGATTGCGTACTCCTGCACCCTCGCACGGCTCGCGGACGTCCGCGAGCGTCTTTGCGGGCGTCATGGCGGCCTCGTCGCCGCCTGCCACAGCCACGAGGACTGCGAGACCATGACCATCATCGCCCATCTCGGAGTAGAGGAGATTTGACCATGAAGACTTTCCTTTCCGCGGCAGTCCTTGCCGCCCTTTTCGGCTCCCTCGCCGGAGCCTGCTTCGCGGACATGCCGCAGGTCTACAGGAGCAACAGCACCCAGCAGGTCGTCGGCTGGGAGGACAGCACGGGCTACCACGCCTGCCGCGCGGGCACGGACTGCCATGTGCCGCAGGAGTATGACCTCGTATGGGTCGAGTAATCGCCGCCGCCCTTGCCGGAGCGCTGCTCACCTCCGGCATCCTGATGGGCATGAGCATGAGGACGACCGTCTACATCAGCTGGTACACCGGCAGTGTCGTAGCGGTCAGACATGGAGTTTTTACTGAGATGTGCCGCCTCGACGAGGAGTGCGAAGTGCCTGCCGGGGAGTACACAGTGGAGTATGTCAGATGATTGAAGAATTCACTCATACAAACGCTCAGGAGCGCGTCCGCGAGGATATGGCCTCGGCCATCACCGCGCTTGACTTCCTCGCCACCAGCATCGGCCAGCTTGCCGCCCTGCATGAGACAGACGAGGAGGAAGCCATCATCACCGAGGGGCGCGTCCTCACCGCCAAGCGCGAGATGGTGAAGGCTGTTACCGGACTTTTGGAGGCTGAGTAATGGAAAAGATTACGCTTGAGGCACTTCTCCGCATCAGGGATTTGGCTGCATGTGCGGTCAGGCATCCTGACATCTGTGCCGCGGCAGAGCTCGCCCTGCTGGAGCTCAACTGGCGGAGCATGATGGTCTTTTCCCTGCTGTTTGACATGCAGTCAGAGACCTATGTGCCGCTCGTGCTGTGGCGGAAGTTCCAGACTGCCCTTGAAGACTGCACCAGTGAGGCTCAGGAGGAACTCCGCAGGGAGTACTCCGAGCTCATGGAGACAGAGAACTACGGACGGCAGGTTGAAATCTGCAACCGTCTGAACCAGCTGAGAGAGGCTGACAGGTAACTGACCGCGGCAGGGGATGCCCTGCCGCTTATTGATGAGGTATCACCATGAAGATGAAATTTGAAGACTATGACAGGCTAAGGGATGAGGAGAACAGGATGTCCTGCTCTATCCGTACTCTTGGCAGGATGATTGAGAACGCCCGGTATGGCAATGCGGAGCAGGTGCTCGGACAGACTCCGCTCTGGGTGGCGAAGCGTCAGCTCAAGGCGATGAAGAAGTACCATGAGTGCCTGCTTTACCGTCTCGGCCTTGCCGAGATCCTCGGGCATGAGGAAGCTCCGGCAACTGACTGGAGTTCAATGGATGATGAGGAACTTACACGCGCACTTGAAGGTATCGCAGAGTGAAGGAAGGAGATGAGGAATGAGCAGAAGACCAAATGATCCCACTGCCGGAGCTGTCGGCAGGATTTTCCTGGAGAAGCTGGGCATTAAGACGCCGAAGGAAATCAGCTATAAGTCAGGCGTAGGCGTTGTGTTCGAGCTGTCAGCGAAGGAGAAGGGCGGCAGCGTCCTGCTCTGCCTGCCGAAGAAGGACTTCTATGCCGGACTGCTCTTCGAGATTGAGAACGAGTTCTACAGCGCATTTGATCCCAAGCGTTTCACTATTACGCTGGCGAACATCCACTGGCTGAGCGCCGATGACATCTTCGGCAGGACAATCCATGACGGCAACATCTGGGGAGTCCCTGCTGCAGGAGAGAACAGCACTATTGCCATCGCCGCCACCATCGGCCTGACTGAGAGTGAGGCAAAAAGCCGCAGGTATGACGACGCGAAGGCCGCGGCAATCGAGAAAGCTGAGAGCCTGATTGAGGACATGTGCCGCGATATCGCCCTGCCGTCGTTTTACATCACCGGGTACGACAACGCGCTTGCCGCGATGGACGGGCTGGGCGCGCTGGAGGTCAGCCTGTGCGGCTACGCCGGAGTTAGCAGCAACAAGCTGCACGCGCTCGCAGAAGGCATTCAGACGCGCCTCGATGCCATGTGCCCCGAGATTGGCTGGGAGATTATCAGGCGCGCAGACCGCTCCACCGGGAACATCGCCGTTCTTGAGCTCCAGCTGAGCCACACCAAGCCGTACCTTAAGGAGGACGCATGACCCCGAACACTGAGGAATACCTCCGCGGCTTCCTGCCGCTGTGCTTTTCCGCGAGCATGGACGCCATGACGGAGGAGGCTCTCGCCGACGCGCTTGACGACCTCGCCGGAGCGCGTGCCCGTGAGTGGTGCGCTGAGGACTGTCAGCTTGAGGTGCCGGATGAGGCGATTATCCGTTACGTTGCCGGGGATATTGCCCATCGCATCTGCCGCCATGCCTACGAGTGCTGGGAGGACTGCGAGGAAGAGCTCAATTACGAGCTTGAACGCAGGTGCGGGGACGCATTCCTCGCCCAGCTTGGCGAGCACGAGGAGGATTATTTATGAAGAGACAGCAGACGACTGCGGAGTACCTGCACAAGTTTCTGCCGACGGGTTTCCAGCTCAGGCTCGGCGAGCACATGACCATCCCGGCCTTCGCCGAGCTCCTTTTCGGCTTCATGATGGATGTCGAGAAGGAACGCTTCGCCGAGGAGGGTATCGCGGAGGAGCCTGACGCCTGCCGCGTCAGGGACTACACCGACCGTCTCGCGTGGCGCATTGGCGGACGTGAGTACGAGCGCTGGGAGGATGCTGAGGAGGAGCTGAGGCTCCGCGTTGAGGACGACATTGAGGAGTGCCAGGAGGCTGACCGTCCCGACATTCCTCAGGGCTCAGAGGAGGACGGAAGCCTATGAGACCGACCGATATCGACTGGGACGAGGCTGCCCGCAAGGCCTATCACGAGATGGAGCTTCAGGAGGACAAGGACTACTTCCGGCGCATCCTCGGCGTGTCTGACTTTGACGCGCTCCGCCATGACCGCATGTGGAGGAAACATCCGTCAATGGCCTTCGCCTCGCTCCTCCGGCACATGGTCATGACCGCCTGCCGGCATGAGTTCATCGTGCGTGACATTCCGGCGGACGCGCTCGATGGCTGCCGCTATGACGTCATGAGCCGCGTTGAGGAGCTGGTCTGCGATGTCTGCAAGTCCCACTGGGGCAGGTACGGCAGTCCTGACGATCTCAACGCCGCGGTCATCGCGATTGCGAAAGCCGAGGCGGAGAAGATGCAGAAGGAGGAAGCATGACAGACAGATCAACCTGGATCGCAGGAAAGAAACAGTCTGACAGGCTCCGTGAGAAGCTCTCAACCCCCGAAGGCCGCATGCAGGACAGCCTCGAGCGCACGCTGCCGCAGAGCGTTGTCGCCGACGCTCAGAAGCGTGAGATGTGGATAGTCCATCCCGATGTTGCCGCGTCATCGGCAGTCTTCGATTCCGTGCTCGCCCTTGTGCAGGCGCTCTTCCTCGGCATTGGCGACAAGGCCGGGGCGAAGTCCTTCGGCGCTTGGTTCCAGGGTGGCACATCGGCTCCGCAGGAGCTTGACGCATGGTGCCGGAAACTTGTCAGGAAGGCGCTCACGACTGACAGCTTCAACAGGGCTGACAAATTCCGCGCTGAGGCTCAGGCAGACATCGGGGCAAAGGCGACGGAGCTCAGGCTCCGCTTCATCCACAGTGCCCGGCAGTGCGCCTTCCCAATCTACAGCGTGAACGGCACTGACACTCCGGTCTTCTCCGCTGAGATGAGAGAGGTCATCGGCACGCTTCCCGGTATCGACGCTGCGTTCTGGGATTTCGCGAAGGAGCAGGCGATGCCGAAGCCCATCACGGAGACCGAGCGCTGGCACCTCAAAGTCCGCGGGGTGCTTGGCCGCGCGCTGAAGGAGAAAACCGATGAGGTCTCCGCGCTTGTCGGCTTCTGCGGCTTTATGGCTGACGGCGGCAGGGAACCCACGAGGACGGAGGAAGCCCTCGCCCTCTGCCAGCTCTGCCACGCCTTCCACACAAGCAGGTGCCGGGATAAATCCCTGCCCGACGAGCTGAAGCTTGGCTGGAAGCTTTTCCGCAGGCTTTCGGCACTGCGCCTGGAGCTTATCCGCATCGCCTCCGCCGCTCAGGGCTGGCACTGGATTTTTACGAAGAATCCCGACATGCCGCAGAGCGAGGTCAGGCGTGTCATGCACGAGGCGTGGCAGAGCGGAACCTATCCCCGCGGCAGGATCAACCTGCCATGGGAGGTGTGGGACAACGACATCATCGACATGGCGTCGATGGACTCGTACCCGCAGGCCATGCCGGATGACCTTTTCATCCTGTCCGCAGATGGCGGAAAGCTCGGTCTTTGGAGAGTAATGGAATGAACGTAAACGTAAGCTACAACGGATTTTCTCTCGCTGACGCGGCGTCATGCGTCATGATGCGCCTGCCTGTCCCCGACCTTGTGTGGGACATGGAGGCGCTGTGGAAGGTGTGGAACGAGCCCATTCCGGCTATCACGCCGGAGGCTGTGCCGACTGACGCTCAGGAGGAGGCTAAGCCTGTCAACCAGGAGGCCGCAAAGGCTGTGATCGCGGAGCTGGAGGAACACATCAGGAGGCAGATGCCCTCCCGTGCAAAGCCTGTTACCTACAACGGCGTCACGTATCCCTCGCTCACGGCCTGCGCGAAGGCGTTCGGGCTGACCGCCTCCGCATGCTCGCGCCGCCTGCAGAAAGGCCAGCCGCTTGACAAAAAGCTGAAAGCCGGAGGAAGACCGCTTGTCCCTGTCACCGTCAATGGCGCTGAGTACTCGTCAATGGCCGCTGCCGCAAAGGCTCTCGGCGTGCCGTACCAGACCCTCTGCTCACGTATCCGCAAAGGGCAGGATCTCTCCATGCCGAAGTACGCCGACAGGTGTGAGCCCATCACCTACCAGGGCAAGGAATACCCCAGCGTCGAGGCTCTTGCTCGCGCAACCGGCATCAACTCGCGCTCGTGGCTGTACCGCATCAGGCACAATATCCCGCTTGACGCTCCGTGGGGCAGGGGCGGCTGCAAGCGAAGGAAAGACGAGTTGGAGAAGCCTGCTGTCCCTGCTTCTGAGCCTGAGCCGAAGCCTGACAACGCCGAGGCAGTCCGTCAGACTGTCACCGCCCTGCCGCCGAAGTCCAACCGCTACGCCGACGAGGGCAACGGCAGGCGCCTTCGTAACTGCCCGTGCGAGCTTGACGGCAGGGAATACAGCAGCCTCGACACAATGGCGGTAATTCTCGACATCACCGACGGCGAGGCGTACAAGCAGGTCATGGAGAGAGGGAAGTTCCTGAAGAGGAGGGTGAAGTGATGGGCAGGCATGCAAAACCCGTAACCTGGAACGGCGTCACCTACGATTCTGTCTACGACGCCGCCGCCGCCTTTGACCTCAGCGCCGACGCCATGCGCTGGCGCCTGAAGCGCGGCATTCCGCTCGACGCGCCGCCGCACTTCTGCAAGGCTGCTGTTGTCCGCGGCACGAGAAAATCGGCGAAGGAGCTTGCCAGGGAGTGCGGCGTGAGCGTGTGGACAATTCGCCGCCGCGTCAATGCGGGGAAGGTCCCGGACCTCCCTGGACATTACGGAAAGGCGTGTGAGTATGACGGGAAGCGCTACGTCAGCATCTCGGCGATGGCGCGTGAGCTGAAGGTCAACCAGAAGGCTGCGATGGTGCTTGTTGAAAGCGCAGGGAGGTGGCTGTGATGAGCAGATCTGCAAAACCAGTTGTCTATAAAGGGGATACCTTTGACTCTCTCGCGGATCTCGCTGCGGCATTCGACATGTCGCCGGGCACCTGCCGCGCCCGCCTGAAAAAGGGCATTCCGCTTGAAGCTCCATTTGGCTCCTGTAAGCGCGTCATCTATCAGGGGAAGGAATGGTATTCCGTCTCTCTGCTTGCCGAGGCCTACGGGCTTACGTCGCTGACCTGTACAAGGCGGCTGAAGGCAGGAGTCCCGCTTGACCGCCCGCTCCATAAGCGCGCAGACATCGAGTACCGGGGGAAGCGGTATCTCAGCATCGCGGCGCTGGCGGACGCCTACGGGCTGACGCCCCCGACCTGCCGCAAACGCCTGAAGGCTGGGACTCCGCTCGATGCCCCGGTGACCCACGGCTTCGCGCGCCCCTGTGAGTACAAAGGAGTGCGTTACGACAGCATCGAGGCGCTGGCGTGGGCTGTAAAGCTGACACATGACCATGCGCGCGAGCTTGTCGACAGGGAGGGAAAGTGGCTGTGAACACTGATTTTTCCTGCGTCTCCGTTGAGTTTGGAGGTGTCGTGTACCCGTCAGTGAGTGCTGCGGCAAAGGCTTTTGGCATCTCGCCGCAGCTCTGCTCCGCGAGGCTCATCCGCGGCATCCCGCTTGACCGCCCGGTCTGTTCCGGCAGGGCGAAGGCCTGCGAGTACAATGGCAGGCGCTACGCCAGCATATCGGACTTCGCACGTGAGGCGGGAATCCCCTACGCCTCCGCGCGTGAGCTTATCAGTCAGTCAGGGAGGTGGCTGTGAGACACGGAATACCAAAGCCCATCACCTACCGCGGAGTCAGGTACCCCAGCCATCAGGCGCTCGCAAAGGCCTACGGCATCAGCTACGGAATGGCTCAGGCAAGACTCAAACGCGGTCAGCCTCTCGACATGCCGTACTGCGGAGGCTCACCAAAGGGTGGGAAAAAGGTCACCATCGGAGACGTCACCTACCCGACGCTGACGGCTGCGGCAAAGGCACTCGGTATGAGCGTCGGCGCGCTATGGAAACGCCTGCTCAAAGGGCAGGAAGTCCGCGCGCCGCTCAGGCCTGTGCGGAAGCCCTGCATGCTGGACGGCAGGAAATACCCGACACTGACGATATGTGCCGACATGAACGGTGTATCACTCTACAAGGCAAAGAAGATGGTCGACGAATGTGGGAGGTGGCTGTGAGTTCGGGTTGGAATACGCCAAAGCCTGTTGAATACGAGGGGGTTGTATACCCCTCGCTTACCGCACTGGCAAAAAAGTACGGGCTGGATAAATCTTCAGTCAGCTACCGCCTGAAGCATGGCATTCCGCTTGACCGCAAGCCTGACAGGCTCAGCGGGCTGAGACGCCGCGCCAGGGAGATTGAAGTCAGAGGAGTCCGGTACGCTTCGATGAAGGAGGCGTCGAAAGCTGCCGGGCTGTCGGTCTGTCAAATTTGGTATAGGTTGAAGCTGGGAAAGGCTCCTGACGCGAAGCTGCGGGATATCCGCAGGGCATGTGAAATTGACGGAGTCAGGTATGAGTCCATTGCAGAAGCGGCAAGGGCATACCATGTCAGCAAGGGGAAGATGAAGGAGATGATAGATCTCTGTGGCAGATGGATTAAGCGCAGAAAGTAATAAATAATGTGATATATATCTCAAATTTTATCGATTTTTGTTAAAAATTGTTTGAAAATGTTTACCGAAAGGACTACTATACGTACAGAGATTAACGAGAGGTGAACATCATGAACAACGACGAAGTCAACGGACTGACAATCCTTAACGCTCAGTACAGAGTAATGGGCATGATCCTTGATGCCATAAAGGCGTCCGGTAAGGATTTCTCCTCATCCTGCAAGGTCGCTGAGGAAGCTGACCAGTTCATCCGCGAGCAGGGGCTCATCCTCGCCATGACCGATGACGAGGAGTATGTCAGGGAAGAGGTAACGAAGTTTATCGGCAAATGGAACTGAGAAAAGCGGGCAGTGCTGACACACTGCCCTGTCCACAACACACCACTGGATATGGAGTTTGTTATGAACGAGAAGGATTATAGCGCGATCAAGAAGGGTATGCGCGACCACATCACCGCCACCGTCATGGACAGGCGCGGCTGCAAGAGCTGGGCGAAGCTTGACAGCGGGAAGTGGGTAGCGGTCATGGACAACGGCGACCTCGACGACTTCGAGATCCGCCCAGAGGACTTCTACGACCTCCTCTGCATCTTCAAAGATTCAGGCAGGCAGGTCATCTTCAATGACCACAGCGCATGCTAGGAGGCTCTATGTTCTCGATTGACAGCAAGGACTTCCGGATTGAGTCTGCGGCACGCATCACCATCAGGGATTACAGCAACTACGATCCCGACAAGTGCCATGACGGCGGGCATTACGCGGTCGGCGTTACCTTCATCCGCCATGCCAATGGCTGGGAGCGGCAGGAGTACACCTCGGGCGACTACTGCCCGTACTGCGGCAGTTTTGACTGCTGCGGCTCCTGCGAGGAAGCCGAGGCCGCGGCGGAGGAGAGGCTGACTGACGCCGAAGTCATGGACGAGGTGAACCACTACAGGGGGCAGGCTGACACGGCAATCATGTATCAGCCTGCATGACGGTTGCCCGCTCCGGCGGGCTTTTTGTGTTGGAGGAAAGATGGCAAAAATTGACGTGTTCAACATGTGCTATGGTGTCGGTGCGGTCAACTCCTTTGACCGCCTGATGCGGCAGAAGCCGCCATTTTTGGAGGAGAACTTATGACTGACCATACCATCATCATCACGTTTGACTACTGCCCGGAGAGTAACACCGGGTGCTGGGTCTATGTCACCGACTTGGGCGACAGGTGGCACTTCTTTATGCAGGCTGGAAACGACGAGGCGTCCTACAACGTTTTCAAGTCCGCGGGCTTCCGCGCACTCCTCCGTGAGTGTCGTAGGTACTGGCACGGCAACGCCTGGATTCACAACTGCCACGAGAACCGGAGGGCAGCATGAAGAAGCTTGATCATTTCGACATGCGCGTCCTGAACGGCTCGCCTCTCCTGCTCCCGGCTGACGGACTGAAGTTGGGCGACAAGAGCCTTGACCTGCCGTTCTGCCTCATGCGGGCGGCAAGGAGGGCTTTTGAGGACTGGGTGAAGGCGCATCCGAAGGACTGGAAGGAGACAGTCCGACAGGCGCGTGAGACCGGGGCCACAGAGATCTGCGGCATAATCCTTGCCCATTGGACTGAGGACGCTGATGACGACTACGCGGAATGGAAGGTGGGGGAGAGGGGATGGTAATGGAATACGAACATCCTCTTCGCAGACAGCCTCTCCGCGATCCCGGCTATTCCCTTGCCGACAGGCGCAGGGAGGAGGAAGCCCTGCGGACAGCTGTTGACATGCTCGCGCCTGAGCATCGACCGCTCTGCGCCTTTCCGCTCGGCGATGTGCCGGAGGCGCGGCTGGAGTACCCGCACCATCACTTCTTGTACACCGATGACAGGCCGGAGCCTCAGATGCTTGACGCGCTCGGCAGGCTGTGCGGGATGCTGGGGTATCACTTCCGCCCAGTCATCTGCGTTATCCTCGGCGAGAGAGGCGCGGAGGCGCTCAGGCACTCGACAGGTGTTGACGCGAAGGCGCTCGGCAGGCTCCTGACTGTCGTCTGCGCGAAGGAGAGGGAACAGATATGGAGGAGAGAATGAGAAAGGAGAAGAAATTTGAGAATACTGACGTGTTCAGCTATGCCGCAGGCATGATGGGCACTGTGGACATGGAAGCCAACTGTCAGCGCGCGAAGGCGCTCCTGCGGACAGTCAGGACATTCCACCTGACCAGGGAAGAGGCTGTTGACCTGATTAAGAACCTGAAACGGAAGGAAATACTCCCACAGTCCTTTTACTTCAATGGCTCCAGGGTATGGTCAGACTGGGAGGATGAGTGATGGCCGGGATAGACATGAAGCACCTGATTCAGTCTGCCAAAGTGTCATCTGAAATCTGCCGCGCATCAGACATCCCCGGTTTTCAGTCTGTCGAGGACTTCCTGCTGACCTGCCTGTTGCTCCATGACAGCATAAAGGCGGCCTTCACCCTTCAGGAGATGCTGTGCAGTGCCTATCTCCTGCGCTGGGTGCTGCTCAGGCTCGATACCCGCAGGGATATAGCCGAGATGCCGGTGCATACCGCGCTCTGCCATGTCCTGATGTGCACCTTTGAGCCGAAGGGTGAGGAAGGAAAAGGCGCATGTATGTCAGGCTATCAGCTGATGCGGCAGGTTTTCCGCGATGCTGATGCGAGGTGTTTTATCACTCCGCAGTCAGTATGGAAGAAAGACGAGACTTTCTATGCCTGTGAAAGGTACGTGCGGAATTACGTTAAGGAATACATTGAGGTTGAGAACAGATGAAATACAGCGAGATGACAAAGAAGATCCTGGACAACTATGGTGAAGGCAAAAAGCCTCCGTTCAGCCTGACCAACGACCAGCAGATCCGTGACTGGCTGGCCAGTACTTTCGGCCTGAACCGCGTTACTCCGTGGGCATGGAAGAAGCATGACCGCATTCCTGATGCGGTTGCGGAATCACTTGGCACTATGTTTCCTGAGGTTTTCGGGCAGCGGGAACCGGAAGATAAGCCTGAGTAAGCAATAAAAAAGCCCGGAGGAGCGTCCGGGCTTGAATAACACGAAGATAGCAACAGTAGAACAGTGGATATAGTTATTACGGAAACCAGCAGAGCACGCCACAGCCATGACCGATACTGATTGCCTCAGATGATACCACTGTTATTGCATCTCTGCAACCTGCCTCACACCTTTTGTCCGGTACTGCGTTATACTAGCATCAGCAGTGCCCTCAGCCGGTCAAACAGGCGAAACGCAAACTCAATCCCCGTTGAGACTCACATCACAGCGGCCTGACGGAGCACTGCCTCCGGAGACCTTATGTCCGTCACATACAAAGGCAGAACCTACCCGACCATCGCAGCGCTTGCCATAGCATACGGCCTGACCGCAGATGCCTGCGCATCGCGCCTTCGCCGCGGCAGGCCGCTTGAGGAGCCTCTCCGTACTGTTCTGCCGGTGTCTTACGCTGGACATAAATATCCCTCCATCAGGGCTCTTGCCCGCGCCTTGCGCTGGCCTTATACGACAGTGCTCAGGCGCAGGCGCAGGGGCGCCCCGCTTGATCCTGCTGTCAGGCTGTCCAAAAAAGGTGTACCGCACCGCGGCAGGCGTTGCAGGTATAATGGTCAGGAGTACCAGAGCGTATCGGCAATGGCTCGCGCACTGGGACTGACTTATAGCACAGCCTGTGCGCTGTGCGAGGAGACACAATGAGGATAAGTGACATAACGCCTGACGTACTGTTCAGGGCATATGCCGCCCGTGGCTGGAAGCCCTTCACCGAGGGTGACTACAACCTCAACATCATCGGCATACGCGCCGATGACCGTAAGTCCAACACTTTCAACGACCTCATCTGCCTGCTGTACAAAACCGACGGCAGATGGGTACTCAGGAAGTACGCGGCGACAACTGACCCCGGCCTGTACTACAGGCAGAACCCGCTTAATCCCCGCGGAACAGCAATCCTCAAGGACGGGTACTACCGCGGCGCGTTCGGCATCGGCCTGCATCACGGGCAGTACCGCTGCCTTGTGCAGACCAAGCCCCTGCCGCTGTGGCGCGACGGCAACAGGGATGGAGTGCTCGATTTTGGCGGAAAAGTTTCGGAGGAAATGGCGGACATCCACATCCACCGCGCGTCAGCCTCCGGCACTTCAAAACTTGTCGACAGGTGGTCAGCAGGCTGTCAGGTAATAGCGTCATCAGCTGACTGGGCTGACTTCATGCGCGTTGTCGATATTGCGGCAAAACGCTGGGGCGGAGCGTTCAGCTACGCGCTGTTCAGGGAGCAGGACCTCGGCAGGAGCCTCTCGGGCCCTCAGGCCGGAGGTGTCACGGCGCTCTTTGTGGGAGTTTTGGTGATGCTGGCTTTCGGGCTGGCGATTGCAGTGTTCAGGGAGATGGTACTGTGAAGTGGCTTGACGCGCTCGGCGTCTCGGAGTCCTATCAGGTTCCGGACGCGATGATGGAGGCTCTCGGAGATCCGCAGAAGCGGCATGAGCTCTTCTCGCTGTACCTCTCCGAGTTCAGCCTCGATGACGATCCGGTCAATATCCTGTTTCAGGAGGAGCATGGCGACCGCGACAAGTTCAAACAGGACTACACGCCGCCTGAGCTCGCGCGCCTTGTCGCGGAGATGGCTCACCGTGATACCGGAAAGGCTCCGGCAACCATCGCAGACCTCTGCGCAGGAACCGGAACGCTGACGCTTGCCTGCCTGAAGCGCTTCCCGCGCGCCTTCTATCACTGTGAGGAAGTGACGGCAAGGGCGATACCGTTCCTCCTCTTCAACCTCGCCATCCGCGGAGTCAGCGGTGAGGTGTTCCAGCAGGACGTCCTGACGCGCGAGGTTACAGCGTCATGGCGGCTCATCCCTGACGGCAATGGCTTCTCCGACATCGCCGAAGGCGCAGATCCCAGATTTGAGAAGTATGACCTCGTAGTAAGCAATCCGCCGTACTCGCTCCGCTGGGAACCTTTCGACAGCCTCCGCTGGCGCTGGGGGCAGGCTCCGAAGAAAGCGGCGGACTACGCCTTTGTCGAGACGGGGCTTTCGATGCTGTCGGAGCATGGTGAGGCGGTCTATATCGTGCCGCATGGCGTGCTGTTCCGCGGGCAGGCAGAGGCGTCAATCCGGCAGAGCATCATCTGCGATAACCTCCTGAAGAGCCTTGTAGGAGTGCCAAACAACCTTTTTCTGAACACTTCTATCCCCGTCTGCATCATGGATTTCAGCAGGACGAAGGCTGACAGCTCCGTCATGGTCGTTGATGGCTCCAAGCGGTTCGAGAAGCGGTCGAAGCAGAACTTCCTCCGTGACGAGGACATCAGCGCAATCCTTGACGCGGCACAGAACGAGACGCCGTACCTCTCGCACCTCGCCGACATGGCGGAGATTGAGCGGAACCAGTACAACCTCAACATTCCGCGGTATGTCTGCTCAGATGTGCCGGAGGAGCTTCCACCGCTTGCCGAAACTCTTAAGGGGCTTTATGACGCAAAAGTCAAAGCAGCAGAGTGCGAGAAGGAGCTCTTCGCGATGATGAAACAGCTTACTGGGTTCACGCCCGAGGAATGGGAGTTAATCTGCAAATGCTTCGCATGACAGTGCCGTACACCAAGTGGCTGACCATCTCGCGCGGCTCGAAGACCGAGAAGTCTCCGGCGTTCTCCTCGCTCGTGAAGCTCTCCGCCAGCGGCGAGGACGTCGGCTTTATCGATGAGCCGGCCGCCGTCACAGACCGCTACGCAGTCCTGACGCCGCTCCATCACCCATTCTGCTGCAACGCGCTGCTCGAGTTTGTCGCATGGCCTTACTGCTACCGGCGGTTTAACCAGGGGATCAACTTCTCGTACAGCCAGCTGGAGCGCATCGTATTCCCTGAGGTAAGCCCCCCCCGATTGGACGAACTGGAGCCGCTGTTCCGGCAGCTCCACTATTGCGAGGTCGCCGAAAAGGAGCAGATGGTGTGCGAGATGATGCTGGCGTTCAAAGACCAGATGTTGGACAAAATGTTTCCGAGGAGCTGAGATGATTATTGACCACAGAGACTATTACAACCACGGCAGGGTCGAGGCGATTGACGCTATCGAGAGCGCCTGCACAGGCTTATCAGGCTTCGAGGGGTTCCTTGTCGGCACCTGCCTCAAGTACCTGTTCCGCTGGCGGTGGAAAGGCACGGCGCTCGCTGATTTGAAGAAAGCGAGATACTACCTCGACAGGCTCATCGCGGAGCAGGAGAAGGCTCTCGGAATCGAGCATGCTGAGTCTATCCCAGAACACTTCGAGCAGGACAGGCAGGCAATGGCGGAGGACACGAAGTGACCCTACGGCTCTGTCCCGTTTCCTTCCGCCAAGCGGCGGATTTCGTGTCTGAGCATCATCGCCATCACCGCCCGCCACGTTCGTGGAAATTCGGCGTTGGCGTCGAGGAGGATGGCAGGCTCGCAGGTGTCGCGATGGCGGGCAGGCCTGTCGCGCGCGGCCTCGACGACGGCAGGACACTGGAAGTTACAAGGCTCTGTACTGACGGCACGCGCAACACATGCTCCATGCTGTACAGCGCCATCAGGCGTGCGGCAAAGGCTCTCGGATATACGAGGCTTGTGACTTACATACTGGAGACTGAGAGCGGCACGAGCCTGATGGCGTCAGGCTGGCACAGGGTGTGTCTGACTGCCGGAGGCTCATGGTCATGCCCGAGCAGGCCTCGCGAGGACAAAGCGCCGACATGCCGCAAGGTGAGGTGGGAGGCAGATTTATGACTGAGTTCTGCCCTTTGCCGCTCGACACGGTCACCAAGCGCCGCTTCTGGGAGAGTCTCGACAACCGTTCGAGGAGCCTCCTCAGCAGCCGCCCTGACGTGCTTGAGCGGATTTTTGACTCGGTCAGGGTGCGCGAGCGGTATCAGGCGGACTCATGGGAGCGGCAGTGGAAACGGAGAGAGTGGAGGCGCGTATGAGCATCAGGCTTATCGCCTACCTTTCCGCCGCCGCCCTTGCCGCCGTTGTCCTTGCATACGGCATCGGCAGGTGGCAGGGTTCAGCGGCAGAGCGCAGGGCGTGTGAGGCTGAGCTTCATGCCGCCGAGCTGACTGCGGAGAGACAGGCGAGAGACGCGGAGCGCAGGGCGCAGGAGGCGCAGAATGCAATTGTTGAGGACTATGAGCACCAAATCGCTGATTACCGCAGGACTGTTGACGCTTATGTTGACGCTGACCGGCTGTCAGACACCAGTGCCTGTAAAGACCTGCCCCGAGCCTCCGGCGCTCAGCCCGGCCTTGTCTGCTATACCAAATCCGACATTTCACGAAAGGTTGCAGAAAGTCTGGCTCTCGCAACCGAGTGCGACGAAATCGCAATCAGATACAAAGCACTAGTCAAAGCATATCAGAGCGCATACAGCGCAAAGGAGGAGTAATGCCGGGAGGAGTTTGCGGGCTTTTCAGGAACACCTACGGGGCAAGAGTCAGGCAGGGAGAGATTAAGCCTGACGCACAGTGCGGACATGACATGAAGCGGCTTGAGCGCGCCATCGGGATCTTCCGGAAGACGCGGAAGATCTACAAGGGCGACACGACCGTGTGCATGATGATGAATACGGACGACGTTGCCGAGATCCTGGGGTGGCTTGAGGAGCTGAAGGAGTACCGCGCGATGGGACTTGACGAGTTCCGCGGGCAGGGCAAAGAGAAATACATTGACGGCATCGGCTATGTCATTGAGACCTGATGAGTCCAGCGCCGAGGAGATGGCGCATACACTCAGGAGCGAGGCGGCAAAAGTCCGCCGCTGGCTGAGGAGCCATCAGCGGCACTTCGAGGCACGGCAGTACGCAGGGTACGACACGCACGATGAGGCGCAGGTGCGGAGGTGGCTTGACATGACGGCATCATGCTTCGCGATGCTTGCCGACACGCTGGAGGAATATGGGCATCAGGGAAATGCAGGCGAAAATCCGCGCGCTGAAGGCGGACATCGAAGAGGCCGAGGCCGCTGAGGACCTGTGGCCGTGCCCGCCGAACGAGAAGCGCATTGAGCGCTTCCGTGAGCTGCTGGAGTACTACGAGGCTGACCTTAAGGCGATGAGGGAAGCGAGGAAGAGGAAATCATGACACTCATGGAAGCGATTGAGCACTGCGAGGAAAAGGCGAGAGAGCTCGGCTGTACGGAGTGCGCGGCGGAGCACTGGCAGTTGGCGTCATGGCTCAGGCGCCTCGCGGCATTCGAGGCTGACGCGAAATTCATCGACGGGCTGACGCTCGCCAAGAAGCTCAAGGCGGCGCAGTGCGCGCTCAGGGATTTGAAACGGAAGAGGATTGAGGAGAAAGGAATGCATATCACAATTCACCCGCTCAGGAACGACTTCATCGCGCCGAGGTACAAGACCAAAGGTGCGGCGGCTTTCGACCTGTACCTTCAGGACGATTTGTATCTCACTCCGGGAGAGCCTGTCAAAATCAGCCTGGGATTTTCCGCAGACATCGAGGACGGGTACAGCGTGCAGATTATCCCGCGCTCCTCGGCTGGCATGAACTGGGGAGTCAGGCTGTGGAACACGATCGGCCTTATAGACTCTGACTACAAGGGTGAGTGGTGCGCAGTCCTCGAGAGCGCGAAGCCTGTGAGGTTCCGCAGGGGCGACAGGCTCCTTCAGGCTTTTGTCACATGGAGCTTCCGCGCCGACGG
>Ga0326512_10000299_pt1 | contig 42071 bp, 61 predicted proteins | sample 1_2617_0518_D_FD_203652 | JGI IMG/M metagenome (GOLD analysis project Ga0326512, IMG submission 203652) | Bovine rumen microbial communities from UC Davis, California, United States - 1_2617_0518 | ecosystem: Host-associated > Mammals > Digestive system > Stomach > Rumen | place: USA... | reverse complement strand
AATAATAATATAAGGGTTTTTATAAGAGATTTAAATATCAAGAGATAATAAAACAAAGGTAAAAGAATATATTAAATGTGTTATTGTATACTACGATTTGTATAAATTGTTATTACAAGCTTGTAATAAAATTATAATTTAACTTTTATAAACCTAAAGAGATATATATTATATATTATTATTACTTGAATTTTAAAATAAATATAAATATATATTGTGTTGGTTGCTCCTGGTTCTGTTGCTCCTGCTGTGGATCCTGAAAGCTCCAACAAAAGATGCTCTTGACAAGCTGCAAAGGATGGATATAATTATATCTAATATTTTTTCAGAAACTTATATATTTTAAAATCTTAATAGACTTTTAGAGTCTATCTTTTTTATTTTAAAGGGGTTTATATGGATAATAATAACAATAGTAATGATATGTCAATTTATTTAAAAAATAGTAAGTCTATATATGATTTTATACAGTATGTCAATATAGAAGTATTTGAGCGAATTTATAACAATATAAATAATTATATAGATGATTTGAAAGGTAATGAAGATATAGCATTATTTAATGTCACTAATAATCAATTTAATTACTATTTGCAAGAGTTTCAAGACAAATTTATATATTCGGAATTTAATAACATAAAAGATAATAAACCTAGATATATATATACTATATATGATTTATATTGTTTTAAAATTATTTTTTTCAGAATTTGCAACAAATTTAATAAAAAGATTTCTTTGTTTGGGTTTTCAACATTTCTAGGGTATGAAGAATTATATTTTAAAGAGCTACTAGATCATGAGGAGTATAGATATTTGGTTGAGTTAGATAGTTATGGAAATAATATTAATATATTAAAATTCTCCTTGCTAGATTCACTAAAACATAACCATGAGCAATATTATGAAAATCTATTAACAGACAATAAAAGCCCGCTTGCGCCGATTTCTGTCGTTAATAGGCTGTTTGAATGGAATAAGCAATATTCACAGGACAGCACCAACACAATAGACACCACAAACACAAGCCTATATCTTGAGAGATTAAAGCAAGAGTCAAATAATTGATTTTATTTTGATTAAGCAATCACATAAAAGCCTATAAATAAAGGGCTTAGAGGGGTTTACAATATAATATTAAATTATAAAACATTAAACAAGATTGCAGCCATTCTATTTCAGAAGTTCCAACAGCTCCAACAGGCCGGAGGGGGTCCCCCTTTTTATAGCTGCCACCCCCACCCCACACTTACCCCTCCATCCCTACAAAAATTAAAAGCCGATGAATCAACTATATTCCGACAATACTTTTAAAATCTATCATTCTCGTAATGGTTATATAATACATAACTATCGAAAAGGACATTTTTCACACACCCATCTCAAAAATTATAAGACTTGCATCTATCTGATTCGTCTCATTCATGCTAGGCGTATTCCTAGGAATATTTCCGCTTATCTTCTTGAGAGTCTTAGGCGGGTTTCTCCAGATGATGATTATACCGAAAAGATTATTGCTATTCAGAATGCAAGGGCTAATAGGAGGCAAACATACCGTAATGGCAAAAAGAACCGATGAATATATTCAGGCTATCAACGATGTTCTAAACAAGTTCTACAGGAAAACGCCTATTGAGCAGGTTAAGGATATTACTAAATTCAATGATGTTCTTAATGTCTGCATGATAGAACTGCAACTTCATCCTGATTGGATTTCAGAGTTTCTTGAGCGGTCTGGTTGGATGAGGGGTAGAATACTCTCAATCATTTCAGAAGTTCCGAAGGCTTTTGATAAGGGTTTACTTCGTGAGAGTGAGGTTACTCCAATTAGGCGTGGTTGGGAGGAATTACATAACAGAATACTTTGTTTCGAGGGTAGGTACAAGTTAGATAGCTACATCCTTTATATCGAGCATAAGAGACCATTGGAAGAGCAATTCTACCTTCCTAGGCGTAAAACCTTAAAACAAGTAGTTGATGCTTATCAGGATATTGAAGATGGTAAACTTGATGAGCTGTTTATACATATGCCACCTAGAGTTGGTAAAACTCAGATCGCTACATTCGCTATGGCTTGGCATGTGGCTAGAGATATGCTGACTTCTAACCTTTACGCTACATACAAGGAAGGTTTGGGCGGTGCATTCATTCAAGGTGTTAAGGAATTGTGGACTGATCCTGAATATTTGCATAAAGATGTTTTTCCAGAGACTGCCATAGTGGGTACAAACGCACAAGATAATACCATTGACTTAGGAAAGCCCAAAAAGTATAAATCCCTATCAGGGAAAGGTTTGACATCAGGTCTTAACGGTCAATACGATGCAAAAGGTTGGATTCTGTGCGATGACTTGTTAGAAGGTATTCAAGATGCCCTAAACCCTGATATTCTTATCAGAAAGCAGAAATTGTTTGATAACAACTTAATGTCAAGAAAGAAATCTAAGTGCAAGGTCATTTATAATGGCACTCTTTGGAGTATTCACGATATTTTTTCTAACAGATTACGATTGTTAGAAGAGCATCCAGAGTTCCAAACTAGATACAAGGTTATCTGCATTCCAGCTCTTGACCCTGTAACAGACCAATCTAATTTTGACTACGATTATGGTGTTGGCTTTACCACTCTTGACTATCATAAAATCAGAACTTCCTTTGAGGAAAATGATGATATGGCATCCTTCCTTGCTTGTTATCAGCAGAACCCTATTGAAAGAGAAGGTGCTGTATTCAATCCACAGCATATGAATTTCTATAACGGAGAATTACCGACAGAAGGCTTGCTTAAAGTTATAGCTGCTTGTGATGTGGCTTTGGGTGGCGCTGATTATCTTTCTATGCCGATAGCATACATTTACGAAGATGGAACAGGTTATGTTCACGATGTAGTCTTTTCTAACGAGGGTAAAGGCATTACTAAGCCGGAAGTCGTTAAAAAAATAATAGAACATGGCGTAAAACACGCATTTTTTGAAGCTAATCAAGGTGGTGAAGGCTACAAGGATGAGATAAATTCCTTACTAGAAGAGAAAAACTATAAATGTACCCTTGTTAGTAAATATGCGCCAACAAACAAACGAAAAGAACAGCGTATATGGGATGAAGCTGACGAAATCCGAAAGCTATATTTCCTAGACGCAGGGCATAGGACTTTAGCATACAGAAAATTTATGCTTAACCTTTTCGAGTTCACTATGTTTGGCAAGAATAAACATGAAGACGCTCCTGACAGTTTGTCAATGCTTACGAAATTTAATCGTTCAGGAAGTGGTCTTAATGCCAGAGTAACCGTTGTTAGTAGAGCTGCACTTGGAATTTAAGGAGAGAATTTTATGACAGTAGTTGAGTATTTAGAGCAAATTGAAAAGATTGATGATTCTATTAAATCACTAGAAGAACACTTAAAAGAGCTTCGAGATGAGTATGTGGGTATTCAAGCCATACGCTATGACAGAGAAAAAGTTGATTCTACTCCTGGGAATACCTTTGAGAAAAAGATGATTAAGTATCTAACCGTCACAGAAGAGTTGCAGGCAGAAATTCTTGATAAAAAAGCGGACCTTTGGAAGATCAGAAATGAAATCGAACAGCAGATTGAAGGTTTGCCGAAGAGATTGCACATAGAAGTTTTAAGACAGCACTATGTCTATCATTATAATTTTAGAATTGTTGCTAGTAGACTTAACTACTCTTACGATAGAATTATCCATGTACATAGAGACGCAATAGATATTTTTGCACACATCTATAATATGCCATCAGGTTTAAAAGATAGCATACAATAGCATATTTAAGTGTGTTATAATGCCATTATGAATTAGTCGGAGTTGATTAGCCCTCACTTCGACTTTTTTATTTTTCAGAAAGGATGTGGCTAATGTTTGAACTAGAATTAGAATTGATGGGTAGTGGTAATAGAATACCATTCGGAAAACTCACAGGGAATAATTTTGGCAGAATTGTTCTTAAAACTTCTAGGGATAGTATAAACCGCTCAAATATCGTTGAAGATTTGGCAGAGCAGTACGCAAAGCACCAAACTAATGCGACAGCGATTGCATACCTTGACAGATATTACAGGGGCGATCAACCTATCCTTTACAGAGTAAAAGAAATTAGACCTGATGTAAACAATAGAATAGTTGAAAATCATGCATACGAAATAGTTGAATCAAAGGTCGCAGACCTTTTTGGAGAACCTGTACAGTATGCCCTAAAGACCTTGACAAGTGAGAACGAAGAAGAGAAGAGTTTGAAACTTCGCTTGCTTAATTCTTATATGGATTCAGAAGGCAAGGCAGACCTTGACATTGAGAGAGGCAGATGGGCTAGTATTTGCGGAACTTCATACTTTTATATCGGTGGCGAAAATCGTGCTGAAAAAGACTTTGATGAAGCACCGTTTTGGATAAAGTGTGAAAACCCTATTTATACTTTTGTTGTGTATTATGCTGACGATAACACGCCAGCTTATGGAGTACGCATTTTAGAGGATGAAGAAGGGCAGTTTTTTAAGGTTTATACTAACAATGAGTGGTTTACTATCAGAGATACAGAGATTGTGGATTCAGGAATCAATGTACTCGGCATGGTAAATATCATTGAATATCCAAACAATCATAGGCGTATTTCTGACATTGAAATTACTATAGGTTTGACAGATGAACTTAATAAGATGCAATCCGACAGAATGAATGGAATTGAGCAATTTATTCAATCGTTCATTCTTTTTGTCAATGCAGAAATCGATAAAGAAACATTCCTAGATATGATTTCAGCAGGCGCATTAGCCATTAACGATGCAGAAGATAACCGTCAAGCGTCAGCAAGAGTGCTTGAAAGTCAGTTAGACCAAACAGGCGCACAGATTTCTAAGGATGATATTTACAAGAACTTGCTTATCATTCAAGGAAAGCCTGGAAGAGACGAAAGTACAGGCGGAGATACAGGTCAAGCTGTTGCCCTTCGTAATGGTTATTACGAAGAAGATAAGAGAGCGGAACTTCGCATACCTACTTTTATTCGTTCAGAAAAACAGATGCTTAAAGTTGTTTTGAGATATTGCAGGCTTAAAGAAACCTTTGATTTAAGGCTTTCAGAAATTGACATAAAACCAAAGCGTTCTAAGTTAGAGAACATGATGGTTAAGGCACAAGTATTGCAGATTTTGCATCAATTAGGTGTTAATGATGAGGTCGCAATGAAACTTGTAAATCTGTTTAGTGATGTTCAGGATGCTTATGCTAAGAGTAAGGACACAATGAAAGCACAGTTCGACAGCACTCTTACAGGCACACAAGCTCCTAGTGTTGGAACAGGTGAGAGCCTATGATATATGATTTTGACGAATTAAACAATATCCGATCAATGCCTTTTGAGAAGTATTTTGGAGAAATGCCTCTTACTGATGAACAAAAAGAGAAACGCATTTCCATTTCAGAAGAATTTTACGAAATGATGATTTACTTCTTTGAATTGTATGATTTATCAGACGATGATACGGAGATAGAAAACGCATTGTATTTAAGGTTTTTAGCCATAGTTTCGGGCTACAAAGCACTCACTGAATATGACAGAGAGTATGCAAAAACCTTTGCTAGTGAGATAGTTAAGGCAACTAAAGACCATGCAAATGACAAATACTTTTTATCCTACGACAGAGCAAGGTTAGTGGCAGAAAACGAAGCTAATACCCTTTTTAATCGCACAGAGCATGATAGTGCGAAAAGCGAAGGGAAAACCAAAAAACAATGGGTAGATATGGACGATAACCTAGTTAGACCAACACACAAGGCTGTCGGAGGAACGGTAATAGGTATAGATGAGTTGTTTAGTGTTGGCACAACACAAATGAGATACCCTAAAGATTATGAATTAGCGAGTGATGCACCAGAAGAATTGATAAATTGTAGGTGTTGCATTCGCTATTTTTGATTTTAGAAAGGAGTGCAAAATGGCTATAAATTATTTAGGAAAACCTGAAAGAATAGATGCGACCGAAAGAGGCGTTCATTTCGATTTTTCGCTTGATAGTGCTTCAGACCTTGCTGCTTTCACTAGCGATTTTTTGACAGAAAATCAGGTTGCGAAGGGCAGCCTTGCTTATGTGAATACTACAAAGAAGGCTTATGTTCTTGATGGCAACGATTCTTGGGTGGAGGTGTAATTTATGGATGGAGCAACTTTTGTAATCTTAAAATCCTTGTTAAATAGTGCTGAAGGTGATGTTTCAGACATTTTGGCATTACTTGGCACAACTGACATTTCAAGTATCGGAGATGGCACAGTTACAGGTGCTATTACTACTTTAAAGGGCTTAATTGACCTTTTACCTAAGTTTGATATCGAAGTCGTACCAACACTCCCCACAAGCGATATTTCAGAAACCACTATTTATCTAGTTCCAGCCGAAGAAACAGGCACAAACGACCTTTACAGTGAATACATTTATGTAAATAATGCTTGGGAGATACTTGGTGTTCAGAGGGTTGATTTAGATAATTATTATACTAAGAGCGAAATAGACGCAATGATAGGCGATATTTCATCTACCTTAGACACAATCAATGGGGAGGTGGTTTAATGGGTACTATCGCAGAAAAATTAAACTATCTTAATACCACAAAAACGAATATCAAAAATGCTATTATTAAAAAGGGTGTTACTGTAGAAACTACAGATACATTCAGAGATTATGCTACTAGAATTAGTGAGATTACAGATGGTAGCGTGGAGGAGCTTACAGTAACAGAGAATGGCACTTATACTGGTACAGAAGGCGTGACCTATAACCCAGTTAATGTTAACCTGCCTCTAGGTAGTAAGAGTATAACAGCTAACGGTACTTACACAGCCTCAGATGACAGCTTGCAAGGGTACAGCGAGGTCACAGTTGACATTGACGATACAGACCTTTATAGAGATACCACAGACAGCACTTACGAAAGCGTTAAAACCCTATCAAACTGTGGAGCGTTCCCTATGCTCTCCCTCAAAGTCGGCATAGAGCCACAGCAAGACTTGCATGGATATGACCATCCATGGGTAGGTGGTGCTGGGAAGAATAAAATACCACCGTTAGGAAATAAGTCAAATAATGGTATCACAATGACAACAGATATTAACGGAAATACCATTTTTAATGGAACTGTAGAATCAGGTGTTACTTTTGAAGCATATGTTGATTTGCCATCAGCATTAACGGGAAATTATGTGTTATCTATAAATAATTCTCAAACCATATCGGCAAAGTATCTAAATACATTTATTGCTTTATTTGATGGTAGCACTCGTACTCACGCAGAGTTAATGGATGTACAAAATAAAAAAATAGTTGTGACAAATGAAACAATAACAAGATTTTCTATAAGATTTCAAGCTGGTTTGACAGTTACAAATTTTAAAATTTCTGTTCAAATTGAAGAAGGTTCAACCGCCACTTCATATGCCTCATACTCCAACATCTGCCCAATCAGCGGATGGGATGAGGTAAATGTGACGAGGTGTGGTACTAATGTTTGGGATGAAGAGTGGGAAATTGATGGAGTACAATTCAAGGCAAAAAACCTTATTCCAGTTAAGCCAAATACGTCATATTATTTTAAAAGCCCCTTGAATGCATATTCTGCTTTTAAATATGACGTTAATGGAAATTCATTAGGCCCTATGGTAATGACAAAGGATGCTGTTTTTACAACAGACTCTAAAACCTATTACATATGGTTTTCGCTGTCTGTAAATGATTACGGCACAACCTACAACAACGATATAGGCATCAACTACCCATCAACCGACACAGAATATCATGCATACAACGGACAAAACTACAACATAACTTTGAGTGATACACAAGGCGTAGTTTACTATGGCGCACTTAATTTAATAACAGGTGAGGGACAGATAACGCACAAGAAAAAGGTGTTAGACGGAACTCAGAGCATACGCACAGTTAATTGGCTGCCGACTAGCAATGGTGTAGGATGGATTTATCCGTATAGCGTTTTAGGAGACTCTAAAATTGTTACTTCAGGAACACCAAATATGTTATGTGATACTTTGGAAGTCGTTAATTATTTCTCCATCTATCAAGGGGGTATAGGCATAGCGCTATATTACTCTACATACGCAAGTATATGTTTAAGACAAACAGACACATCTTTAACCACGGAAGAGTTAATAAATGCGTATTTAGCAGAAAACCCTATCGAAGTTGTCTACGAGTTAGCAACGCCGATAACCTTTAATGTAACACCGATTGACCTTACACTTGCAGATGGCACTAATAACATTTGGGCTGATACAGGTGATGTAGGAGATGTGAGGTATTTTAAGAAAGTAGAGTTGTAGGAGGGGAGATTATGGTACTAACTTATGTAAAAACAGTGTGGGTAAACCTAAAAGCCCCATACATCACTTGCAATCGGCTTAATAAGATTGAAAACCACATAAGTACAATAACAGAGATTTATAACACAATCTCGCAAAATGTCTAAAGAGCATCCGAAAGGGTGCTTTTTTAAATATAGGAGCTATCCGATAAATAGCAAGCATAGAGCTGATGAGAACAGCGTTAAAAATCGTATGCAGAAAGGGAAAATTATGACAAGAGATGAAGTCAAAAAGATTTTTGAAGGCGCAACTGACGAACAGATTACAGCATTCCTAAACTCTTCACAAAAGGAACTTGCTGACGCAAAAGCAACAGGAACTCGTTGGAAGGAAGAAGCCCAAAAAGCATCCGAATTACAGAAAAAGATTGACGAATTAGAAGCTGAAAAGATGTCTGATTCCGAAAAACTACAAAAGCAGTATGAGGATGCTGTAAAGCAACTTGAAAGCGTAAAGAACGAACTTGAAGCTAATAAGCGCAGAAGCACTTTAAAAGAGAGTTTAGCGAAGCAAGGCATTGTTGGAGAAAATTCTGACAAATTAGTTGAGAGTATCATTGGTGGCGATTTCAATGCAGAATTACTTGGCGAAATCATCAACACAAGGATTTCAGACCACGACAAAGAATTACTTACAAAGATGAGTTCTAAAGGCGGAAATCCCGACAAAAAAGAGAATGACAAATCTGACGCAGAAAAGATTGCTGAAAGGTTTGTTGAAGGTTCAAAAACAAAAGGACCTGAAAATATTTTAGAAAATTATTTATAGGAGGTAGAAGGAGATGGAATTCACATCTACGACAATTCTTGGGGAAACCCAGATTTTAAAGAGAAGCCCATTTGAGGCCATTCCCTACACACTCGATTTTACTAGCGTGACCGACACAGATTCCTATGGAAACAAGATTGTTAAAGCAGGAACTCCTATCGGTGCAAGCGGTACTGTCGATAACACAGCAACAGTTGTGGGTATACTTCTTTTTGATGTCATCGAGAAGAGACCACAGGGCGCACTTTTGAAGAAAGCATATATCAATGAGAGTGTTGCTGAAACATCATCAGGAGTTACTTACGCTGATGCTATGAAGGCAGCTCTTCCACAGATTGTGTTTGAGTAATTAGGAAAGGAGAAATAAGACAATGTTACCATCAGAAGTTTACACAAGTAAATCTATCGCACTTGTTGTTGAAGATGCTAGAAAAACACAGGTGCCATTTTTAGGTTTAAATTGGTTTCCAGAGGTAAAGGTTGCAGGACTTGACTTAAAGTGGGTTGAGAGAGAAACAAAACTTCCTGTAATTCTTGCACCTTCTGAATTTGATACACTTCCTACTCTTCGTGCTAGAGGTGGTGTAGATATTAAGAAAACAGAAATGCCATTCTTTAGAGAGGAAATAGACTTCAACGAGAAGGATATGTACGAAGTTTTGCGTATCAATTCTTTAGACGATCCATACCTTAAAGATGCACTTCGTGCTACATACAATGACGCAAAAGAACTTGTTGCTAGTGCAGAAGTCAATCCTGAAATCATGCGTATGGCTTTACTTATGCCAGTAACAGGAGATATGGCATTTTCTATCGCTGCAAACAATGTTACATATTCATACAACTATGACGCATCAGGTACTTGGAAGGCTACAAACTACACAGCGCTTTCAGGAACTTCTATTTGGTCTGCTAGTTCAACAGCTACACCACTTGATGACCTTAATACAGCAAAGAAGACACTTAGAACAAAGGGCAAGGTTCCTAAGTATGTTCTTATGACATCAACAACATTCAATTACCTTGTTGCTTGTGAGCAGATTTTAAACCTTGTTCCTGATAAGACATATCCTAGTGAGGCTATCGTTAAGGGTATTATCGAAGCTAACACAGGTCTTAGAGTTATCACTTACGATAATGGTTATACAAATGCTAGTGGCAATGCTACAACATTCCTTCCAGATGGCTATGTAACACTTCTTCCAGAAGGCGCTCTCGGAAAAACAGCATTTGGTAGAACACCAGAGGAACTTGGTGCAACAGTTGATGCATCTGTTGATGTGTCTGTTATTGGTACAGGTATTGCTGTTGCAGTTAAGGGCGAATATGGCGCACCATTAAAGACAAAGACAATTTGTTCAGAAATTTGTTTACCATCATTCGAGGGTATGAATAGCATTTACGAAATTAAGGTAGTTTAAGAGATAAGGAGGTACCGATATGTCAGTATATTCTTATTCAGTAAAACACAATGGTATTTTCTATAAAGCAGGTGCAGAAGTTCCTGACGATAAGCCTAAAAAGGTTGAAAAGCCTGTTGTGGAAAAGACGGAGGCTACAAAGAAGTCTACCACTAAAACTACTACAAAGAAGAAATAATTAAGGAGGCAGTAACATGAGTGCTGAAGAATATTTGGGTTCGGAGGTCTATGAGGAAGTTTTGGCAGACATTGAAGCATCCATACCGGGTGTTGATTTTACCGACACAACTAACTTGAGTGCGGTTACTGCCAAACTTAATAATGCCATTAGAGAGGTTGTTAAGGCTAGAGATTATCCCGACACATATACCGATGAGAAAATCACTAATGATTTACAGAGGTTTATTTCTAACATCATAAACATTACAATTTATGACTTCCATCAAATTGGTGGTGCTTTTCAGGAAACACACAATGAGAACTCCATCAATCGTACTTGGGTGGATAGATCAAAGATGTTTAAGGGAATAAATAGATTTGTAAAGTAGGAGGTATATATGCTTACACTTAGATTAAACGAGCAACCATTAAAATATAGTTTGTGGCAGAGTTCTAGCATTGAGAACTATATCGACTCAGAAGGTGAAGAAGTTACCCTGATTTTTGACGGAGAGGAAATCACAATGCAAGAAGGCGAACAGACGGTTATTTATGGAACGCCTGTTGATACTAATGCAAACATTTCTCCGATGGGTAGCAAGGAAGCCGAAGCGGTTACTTATGGCATTGATACAACATCATACGATGCGGTTATTGTCACTAAAAAGGACAAATTACCATTCGATGAGAAAACTGTAATATGGGTTGAATCTGAAATTGAATATGACGATAACAACAACCCCAACCCTATGTCTAGCGATTATATAGTTGCTAGAGTAAATAAAACCCTGAATGTAGATAGATATTTACTCAGAAAAACAAACCGTCAGGATGTGATTGCGGATGATTAGAAAAGTAGTCAGAGTTAATCTAACTTCTAAGAGTTTCAAACAAGCCTCCAAATCGGTTCAGGTGTTCAAAAAAGACTTCAATGTACGATTGCAACGCTTAATCACAAATCTTTCGTTAGAGGGCATCTCAGTGGCAAGAATAGTGGTTGAAGCAGGCAACGGAGACTTGGCATCACACATAGCATTCAAAAAGAAGGTCACGAGTGCTGATGGAAACATTAAATCAGTCATAGTGGCTTATGATACATCTCAGATTACTTCGAGATGGATAACATTAGTAGACGGTAGAGAAACAGTTAAAAAGGCTAAAATTAGCCCTATTTTAATGGCTGAATTTGGTAGTGGTCCTGGAGCTGGTGCATTTGAAACATTATCGGAAGCTAAACAGTTTGGTCTTGGTAGAGGAACATTTCCCGGTCAGACTCATGCTTACGAAGAATATTGGCATTGGATGGACACCAACCATAAATGGCATACTTCTAGAGGTATTGTGCCTAGTATGCCTGTTCACAAAATGAGTATCTTCATACAATCAGAGGTTTCAAGAATTTCAAGGGAGGTATTTAGTTAATGGCAGATTTATTTAATATTGATAAACAAGTTGCTACAGTTTTAAGGGCAAAGTGTGTGTCAAAATTTCAGAATACCTTTCCAAACATATATGTCACGACAAGCGATAAAAATGTTAAGAATCCTGCTTTTCCAAACATCTATGTTAAAGACCTTGAAAGCGTGACTATCGGAGAAACCATTGCTAGAAATTCTATCACAGGACTTCGTTCATACATTCAGATTGAGGTCACAGACAACGAAAAGGAAAAGACTTGTAAAGACATCATGAAGTACATTATCAGTTTAATGACAAAGATGAAATATCAAATGGTGGGTACACCCTTCACAGACAATACAACTTCGGACTTTAGATGTATTTGCCGTTTCAGAAGGGCTTTAACCACAGAAACAACTTTTTTAGGAATTAAATAATTAAGGAGGTAAAGAAAGATGTCAGCATCAACAACACCAACAGCAACAAGTGTGTCTACCACAGGCGTTACATCCATCGGTGGAACACTCTCATACGCTATCCCTACAACGCCAGGTGCAGTTCCAACAACAGCAGGTTCTTTTGTTGAACTTGCAAGAATTGCAGAACTTCCAGAACTTAACGAGGAAGCATCACAGGTAGACCTTACAGCAATCAAGGATAGCTCAAAGCGTTATGGTCTCGGCAGAACAGACAACGGCGGTTCATACAGCGTAACAGTTCTTGTTTCTAATGACACAATCGCTCAATGGGAAGCAGTACAGACCGATCAGGATGACGGAAACGGCGGAGAAAGAGACTTATGTTTCCAGATTACACTTCCAGATATGACAAAATCATGGTTTATTTTTGGTCGTGTTCCACAGAAGCTCTCAATTCCAAACATCACTAATGGTGATGATGCGGTACAGATAAATGTACCTATTATCGTTTCTAAGAATCATGGACTTGACACAAAGGTTGAACCAACATCAACAGACAATTCTTGATGACAATAAAATGAATTTTACGGAGGTCGGCTTTCTACGGAAGGTCGGCTTTCTTTGCATATGGAGGAAAAAAGAATGAATACTTTAAAAATTGAAAACAAAGATTACGACTTTGAATACACATTTGAGGCTTGTGAGTGCAAGAATCTTGTTCAGCTTGCATTCCAGTTTGTTTCAGAATCTTACTATGTGAAAAATAAAGACCTTTCAGAAGTAGATAGTGTAATTACAACAGGAGATGTTTTAGCAGGCACTTCTGAGATGATGGCGGACTTGCCTAAACTTTGTAGATACGCTTTTGACGCAGGTTTAAAAGAGCATTACAGCTTCACAGAAGATGAAACAAAAGCCTTAATGAAAACATATATGAGAGAGAATAAGATTTCTTTCAGAGACTTGTGGGAAGAGCTTAAAAAATTCATGGAAAATGATGGTTTTTTCGAGTTAACAGGGATGTCACAATTCCTGACAGTGGAAGAGGAACAGAAAGAGTCAGAACAGTTGAAGCTGCCACAAGACCACAAGAAGAAAACTTCAACGAAAAAATAAAAAACTATGGTAAAGACTTCTATGAAAATTACCTAGAAAACGCTTATATCGTGGGTATAAGTTATTCCGACTTTAAACATATGACTCCTAGGAAGGTTGATGTTTTGCTTAATGCTTATCATCAAAAAAGGAAAATTCAAGACGAACATGATTATACGGTTGGAATTTATACCTACGAAGCGGTTTCGCTTGCTATCAGAAGGTTTGTGTGCGGTGATAAGAATGCTAAGTACCTAAAACAACCTATGTTAAGAGATATGGCATTTACAGAAGAAGAAGCACATAAAATCAGAATCAGAAAACAGCAAGAATGGTTATTGAAGATGGAAGAACAAAGAATGAAACAGGAGGCAAATAGATAAAATGGCACTTACGATAGAACAGTTAGAGATTGATGTTCAGGCTAAAGCACAAAGCGCAAATCAAGCCCTTGATGATTTTTCTGCTAAATTACTGAATTTATCTGGTTCTTTAGCATCTATCGAAGGGCATACAGGAGCGTCAAGAAATATCAGAGATATGAGTAATTCGCTCCGTAATTTATCTAAGGCTTGCGCATCCATAAGTCAAGCAAATGTCGGCAAAACGGTTTCAGAGGTTGGAAAACTCGCAACAGCCCTTTCAAGCATAGGTGGAGTAGATAAGAGCGTTACAAACTTCACAAACTCACTAAGCAGGCTTACAAGTGCAACATCGAAAATGACAGTAGGTTCAAGTGTAAATATGCTGAATTTTGGTAGATCGTTAAGAGAAGTGTTTACGATCATGTCAACAGCTCCACAAGTTTCACAGCAAACAACGAGTTTTACGCAATCACTTGGTAGAATTATGCAATACGGAACGAACATTCCTAATGTTGCTAATAATTTCAGTGCGCTAGGTCGTGGCTTACAATCACTCATTGCACAACTTAATTCTATGCCAGCAGTTCGTGGGGATGTACTCACCCTTGTTGGTGCGCTTGGCAATCTAGCAAATTCAAATTTATCTCTTAATTCAGCCTTTAATATGGCATCGACAAGCTCTAACAATTTTAGAAAAGCAATAGATACCTTAAAACTCGCATTCAGTAAACTTGGCGATATTACTAAAAAGGTTCTACTGACTATCGGCAGTTTCACAAAGGCTTTAGGCAGTGGAGTTCTTAGAATTACAGGTTTTTCTAAAGCATTTTCTGGTTTGAGAGACAGAATAAATGGTAGCAACAGAAGCGCTAAAGGGTTCGTTTCAACGATAGGTTTGTTTTATGCAAAGTTTTTCCTTGTGATTAGGCTTTTTAAGGCGTTTGGGGCAGGCATAAAGCGTTCTATGGACTATATTGAAGAATTTAACTACTTCAATGTTACATTGCAGAAAATCGCTTCTGAATGGAAATCAGACTATGCTAAGTGGGGTTATAATTCTGCTGATGCTTATTCGGATAGTTTTGAAGATAGATTAAAATCACGAATGGGTAAAATGTCAGGCTATTCAATGCTTGATGATGGCACACTTTTATTCAATGCAGAAAAGAATCTAGGCTTGGATGTCACAGCATTAACAAATTATTCAGCCGGTCTTGCGTCACTTACAAACTCGCTCAATATGACAGGCGAGGCTTCTGCTGTTGTTTCCGAAGCTATTACAATGCTTGCAGGTGATGTTTCTTCTTTCAGAAATATTCCGCTTACTGACGCAATGAATAAGTTTAGAAGCGGTTTAATTGGTCAATCTAGGGCATTATATGCACTCGGTATTGATATTACACAAGCATCACTTGCAGAAGAAGCATATAGGCTTGGCATTGACAAGGCTGTTTCATCAATGACACAAGCAGAGAAGTTACAGCTCCGTTTCCTTGTTATTTTAAGACAATCAAGGGCAGCTTGGGGAGACTTAGCAAACACAATTCAATCCCCATCTAATCAGCTTAGAATGTTGCAGACACAGTTCACTAACATTTCTAGGACAATCGGCGGAATGTTCCTTGTAGTCGTTTCAAAGGTACTTCCATACATAAATGCCCTCGCTATTGCATTTCAGAAACTATTACAGAACATTACAAGTTTTCTTGGCATTGACCTTTCAGGCATTATTTCTGATTCAGGTGTTGGCTATGATGATACATTCGAGGATGTGGCTGACGATATTGAGGCAACTTCCGATAAGGCAACTGAAGCTACAAAAAATGTCAAGAAATTAAATAAATCCTTATTGAGTTTTGATGACTTAAATGTCATTTCTACAAATACAACAGGAGATAAAAAAGCACAAGGCGATACTTCAACAGATGCAGGAACCATTGACTTGACAAGCCAGATGGAAAAAGCCCTAAAAGATTATCGCAAGGTATGGAATAAAGCATTTAAGAATATGCAAGCAGACGCACAGAAGATGGCTGATAAGATTACAAGTGCGTTTGAAACAGCGTGGGCGACTCAAGATGGTTCGTTTATCGGAGAAGCTATTGCTAGATGGTTTAATAATGGTCTAAAGAATGTGAACGCTAAATTGCCAACATTCAAAAAGTTTTTAGATAAGTCTGTAAACATCCTTGCATCAATGATGAATGGTGCGATAGATGGTTTCGACTTTTCACTTCTAGGAGATACAGTAGGCAAAGCTATTAAGACAATATTTGACGCTAAATCAGATTGGTTTGAAAAAGTTAAGTGGTTCAAACTTGGCAAAGGTCTCGGAAAGTCACTTAATGCGTTCGTAAAGACAGGTGCTATAACAAGTGTTCTAAACAGCGTAGCAAGCACTTTAAAAGCAAAGATAGAGACAGCATTAGGGTTAGCATTTGAAATTGATTTTGAGGCTCTAGGAGCTGAATTTGCTAATGGCATAAATACTGTATTTGATTCATTTGGTGGTACAGATTCGTCAACAGGACTTACAACTTGGCAATCGGCAGGTGTAACACTTTCACTCGCTGTTAAGGGTATTGTTGCCACACTTTCTACAACAATCAAAAACATCAAGTGGCAAGATTTAAGAAATGGCATTGTTCAAGGCATCAACTCATTTGACTTTGAGGGTGTTGGTTTTAATTTCGGAAACCTTGTAACAAGTGTTGCTAATGGCATCGGAGATTTAATAGGCGATCCTGAAAGTTGGTCTAGTCTTGGTAGCCATTTAACAGATGGCATCAATGGTTTCTTTAAGACAGCAGACATGAAGAAGGCTGGAGAGTCAGCAGGTGGTCTAATCAGGGGAATATTATCGTTTGTCACAGGTGCTGTTAAAAATGTTGATTGGGATAAGGTTGGTCAAAGTATTGCAGACTTTATCGAAGGTATTAAGTTCGGAAAGATTATCAAAGACCTTGAAAAACTTGCAAAAGCAATATTCAAAGCACTTGCTCATACATTCAGAGGCAGTTTTTCAACACATCCTATAATGACAGTATTTGCCACATCACTTATCGGAGTTATTTGTGGTATCAAGTTTGCTGTTACAGCGCTTTTACCACTCGCAACAAAGATTCTAGTGAACATAGCAGGAAACTTTGCAGCATCAGGCGGTGTCGCTCAACTTGGAACTAAGTTAGCTGCTGTTCTAACAGGTTCAAGCGTTATGACAAAGATTTCAGCAGCAGGCGTTCTTATCGGTCAAGCACTTGCTGTTGCACTTACAGCGATTGTTGGCGTAGATGTCGGCATGTTCTTTGGAAATAAACTCATTGATATTTGCGGTACAGAAGTTCAAAGAGCAAATAAGTACAACCTTAAATGGAAAGACCTTTTTGAGTATAGCCCTGCTGAATGGGGTAAAGGTATCAGAGATTGGATAAAGGATGTATTTGATGGCGGCTATCATTTGAACAAAGACGGAGGCGGTGGCGGTACAAGTTTCGATGTAAACGAAGCTAAACAGACTGAGGGGAAATTAAAAGTCAAAGTCGATGATGAAGAAGCCCAGAATAAAATCAAGAATCTCGTTGCCAACGCTACAAAGAATGTAACAGTAAATGCTGATACAAAAGAAGCCATGAGAAGGGCAGAAGAAGTCACAAAAGATGGTACTAAGAATGTTAAAGCAAAGTTCTCAATGAGTGGCGATGACAAGAAGGTTTACAATTACTTGACAGGCAAAACTTCTACAAAGAAAGAACTTGAACTTGCTGTTAGAGCTAAGTACACAGTTACAAATGGCAAAGCAAGTAGTAATACAAGCATCCCATATGGCGATTTATTGCAGATTGCTAAGATTACATCAAAAGCCACAGGCGGTATTCAAAAAGGTGGTGTATGGCAGAATGTAGCAAAGTATGCTAATGGTGGTTATCCTGATACATCGCAGCTATTTATTGCCAGAGAATCGGGTCCAGAGTTAGTTGGACAAATTGGCGGTAGCACAGCGGTTGTCAATAACGACCAGATTGTTTCAAGTGTTGCTAATGGTGTTAGAAATGCCATAATGCCCCTTATGGAATCGGTTATTATTGCTATCAATTCTGCTAATGGTGGTTCAGATGGCGAATATACAGCTTATGTCAATGATGATGTATTATTCAAGGTAATTAAAGATAAAAACAAACAGTATAGAATGCGTACAGGGTATTCAGCAATTTAAGGAGGGTAAAGATGGCAAGTTATAATTGGGAAGTAGACCACAACCCTAATTATCCTGGAAGGGGTAATTTTGAAGTCAACTATATGCACATTGCAACAGCTTATAATTCATCAGGAGCAACCCTTGACGCAAAGTACACATGGACTCCGATTGATAATTACGGAGCAGGCGATGATGGATTTGGTTTAGAGGATGAAATGCTTGATAAGGATTCTTACAGAAATGCTAAAGGCAGATTAAGGCGTTTTGTCTTGGATAACACTTGTGCAAACATTACTTTTAATACCCGCTATCTATTTCAAGAGGATATGATGGCTTTGTGCGAGATTTTAGACAAAGGTATGTCGCTAGATGATGGCTTTTGTAGTCACAAAGAGAGAAATGTTATGGTTAAGTATTACAACCCTAACAAAAACAAGTATGAAATTGCAGAGTGTTACACACCAGCTCCACAATGGGTTACAGCAGGAAGTTGGGATGTTCCTAGATACAATCCTACTACTATCAGATTTATTGATTATGGTAGCAAGAAAGATTAAGAGGTGGCAACATGGCGCAAGCAGATTGGTATTCGGTTTCCACAAGTAAAGATTGGATAATTTCATGCGATAATTGGTCTAATAATGTTACAGGTGCAGAGATAGTAAACGATGATGTCAGCCTTGAAAGCACATTATGCGCAGAAGATGATTTAAAACTTGGCGGATGTATTGCAAGTATTTTGAGATACACAGTAAATGTTGAAGATAACGAAGCTGTAAAAGGTGAAGAGTTAAGTGTGTATGTCACAGCAGATACAGCATTTCAAAGGTTGGGTTACTTCTATGTTGACAATATCGTTCTTTCAAGTGATAAGAAAAGAGCAACTATTACAGCCTACGATCAATTCACAAAATTATCTAACCTCAATGTTTCAGATTGGTACAATAATACTTATTCTAGCGATGATACAACCCACTATTTGGGTACACTTAGAAGGATGTTTTTAAGTTACTTAGAGAATACTGTTGGTTTTGGTAAAACAATTCAAACAGACCTTCCTAATGATAGACTTCCGATTTCTAAAACCATTTCCACAAATGGTGAACTTAATGCTCTTATGGTACTTAGGAGTATATGTGAGTTGAATGGTGGCTATGGAACTATCAATAATGATGGTTTGTTTGAGATAGTATTTTTAGGTATTACCCCTTCTGAAACAAGGTTACTTGGAGATAATGTATTTCTTGATACTTTTGATTCTATCGATATTTATGATGATGCAGACCTTTCAAATTATCCTGAATTAAGGGAAGTTTCATATTCAGATTATGATGTTAAGGCGGTTACTTGCGTCACTGTTAAAAGTTCTGAGGATGATGTTGGGGTTACAGAAGGAAGTGATACTTCAAACCCTTATATCGTTTCAGCAAATTTTCTAACATTTGGTTTGACAACAGAGCAACTTCATGCTTGTGCTAATGCGATTTTAAATTGCCTTGAAATTACTGATACATACAGACCTTGTAAAATCACTTGTAATGGATTACCTTTTTTGACCATTGGCTCAAATATTACTGTTCACTTAGAAGATGATACGATTGCATTTGGTAGCTATGTTGTAAACCGTACTCTTTCAGGCGTACAAGCCCTCAAAGATGTTTTTGAGAGCAAAGGCAACGAATATAGGACTAATGAAGCTACGGTCAATGACGAGCTTATACGGAGCAAAGGTAAAAGCCTAGAGATTTCAAAGAGTAATGATGGGTTAGAAGCTAGACTTACAAACTTCGAAACAAATGTTCAATCGTCATTCGCTTTGTTAGACGGTCAAATAGTTTTAACAATAGATGCTAACGGAAATATTGCTTATACAGAACTTATGAGCGATGGCACAACGACTTCGTATAATGTCAAGGCTGATAATATTAGTTTCAATTCGTACACTTTTGATTTAACAACTAACGATATAAATATCACAGCAACAAACTTTGAAATATCGTCAGATGGCAACTTAATGTTAGGCAGTAATATTATCAATACAACTGACTCTGTAAATGCAATAAATATTTACAATCGGAATTATTCTGCAAGTATAACCTTTGCATTTCAAAGTGATTGGAGTGCTATTAAATCAGAAGATTCAACATTATATATTGGAGATGAAAACAACCCTGTTGAATTGTATGCCAGTAAAGAATTTATTTACGATGAGTTTTATTGCCATTCTGATGCATATTTTATGGGTACAGAAATTACTGTTGGAGATTATGACGGTACGAACATTACACCAAAGGTTGATATTAAGGCAGAAGGTGGTTTAGAGATTGCACACACAAACAGCACTCCATATATTGATTTTCATAATTCTGATAGTACAAATCAATCGGTTGAAATTGGCGGTGTAGTTTATTCTGTCGATTACAACAACCGTATTATTTCAGGAGTAGATGGAGATAGTTTTCTATCATTCCTTTATTCAAATGGTGTGACTTATGGCTATTCCAACTTAAAGGCACATTCGTATGTCACAGACACATCATCAAGAGCAGTCAAAGAGAATATAAAAGATATTTCTGACGAAAGAAGAAATAAAATCCTTGATGTTAAGGTCAGGGAATTTGATTATAAAGACGGTTGGGGTAAAAAGGATCAAGTTGGTGTAATTGTCGAAGAAGTTGCAGAGGTAATTCCGAACAGCACGGATATGACAGAAACTTGGAATCCTGATAATTTTGATGTTACTAATCATAATCAAACAGTTCCAGGCGTCAATTATTCAGAATTTATTCCTTACCTAATCGCACAAGTACAAGAAAACCACAAGCAGATTGAACTTCTAAAGAAAGAGATTGAAGTCTTAAAGAAGGGAGATGATTGTAAATGACCTATGATAAAACAACTTGGGTTAAAACAACCCCTTTTAATGAAACAAATATGAATAACATTGAAGATGGCATAGTACAACTTGTAAATGGCTTTAATTCACTTGTTGAACAATACAATACAGCCAAAATTGCACTAGCAGGGGTTATAACAGCGTGTGGCGTTGAAACATCATCAACCGATACATTTGCAACTATGGCTAATAATATCAGAAGGATAGACAATGGAGAAGAAGCAACAGGCGAAGCAACAGGCGTGGATGCGGTCACTATTTCGTACAACAGAACTACTTGGCAAAATGACAGTTCAAATACACCTGCTAATGAAACTAACTTAAATAACATCGAAGATATACTATTTGCTTTAACAGGTAGCACATCTGCTGACGATTCAAATGCAGGTGGTTTTAATGCTTTATACAATGCTAAAGAAATGATAGTTGAGGCTTTAGTTGAAAAAGGTGTTGAAGCGACAGTAGATGATAGTTTCAATGTGCTTACAGGGAAGATAGCGACTCTGATGCCAAATTACAGTTATCTATCATATTTCAAGGTTGAACCAACAGCAAGAAATTTCGGAAGGTACACAATAAGTTAGGAGGCGTGAAATGGCAAATAATAAAATCAGCTATAAAGGGTTACCCACTTATCTTAATAATTCAAATAATCTCGATGTGCGATTATACACAAACGCAACTTATTTATATCTGAATAGCAATATTGCGAACAGCTTTGGTTCATGCACTAATATGAATTTGAATTTTATGAATTGTAATTTCAATTTCAAAGAAGTTGTAAATATGAATAATGCTTTTTGCGAATGTCGAAATTTATACGGAATTCCACAATGTGGCGAAAATACAACTGACATGGCTAATGCTTATTATAATTGTTACAGAATGGTAGGCACCCCTGTATGTGGCAACAATACAGTTTATATGCAAGGTGCATACGGGAAATGTAGCAATTTAGTAGGTAACCCTGTTTGCAGTGATGTTACAGAAAATCTTGCGGATGCATATGTAAATTGCAGAAAATTGACAGGCAGCCCTGTTTGTGGAAGTGCCACAACTAACATGTATGGGGCTTACACATATTGTTACAATTTAACAGGTAGTCCAGTATGTGGTAATAATGTGATAAATATGGCTGGAACATATAATCAATGTAGAAATCTCACAGGCAGTCCAGTATGCGGTGATAATGTAATTGATATGAATCAAACATATTATAATTGCAGAAAACTTACAGGTAACCCAGTATGCGGTGATAATGTGCTAGATATGGACAGTACATATCGTGATTGTACTAATCTTACAGGTAATCCTGTTTGCGGAAATAGTGTAACTAATATGACATATACATATAGTAATTGTACTAAGCTTACAGGCAGTCCAGTATGCGGTGATAATGTTGTAGATTTATCATCTACATATGAACTTTGCCCTAATCTTACAGGCAACCCAGTATGTGGTAATAATGTAACGGATATGCATTCAACTTATTGGGGATGTTGGAATCTTACAGGTAGTCCTGTATGTGGAAATAATGTAACTAACATGTATGGAACATATATAAATTGCTACAATCTTACAGGCAACCCAGTATGTGGTAATAATGTAACAGATATGAGTTATACATATCAAAATTGCTACAATCTTACAGGTAGTCCAGTGTGTGGTGATAATGTAACTATTATGCGGTCTGCATATTATAATTGTCGTAATCTTACAGGTAACCCAGTATGTGGTGATAATGTTGTAGATATGAGGAGTACATATCATAATTGTCGTAATTTATATGGTGATATGTATTGTAATTATACTGGAAGTACATCAAGTTCTGCGGTTAATATGTATATGTGCTTCTCCAACCGAAATAATCAAAATAGATTAAATATTCATGTAAAAAATGGATATGCATATCATAATTGGTTATATAATTATGGAACTCTACAAACAACATCTAAAGTTGATTGGACAGATATGAGCGGTGGTTTTTATAATGAAGCTATAAATATATATGTATATACGGATTTAACATAGATGAGCATTCAGATTACAGCGATGAATGGCAAATTTATGTTTACAACAATCTTACATCATAAACCATAGGAGAAAACGAATGAATAAACTAATTACAGTAGGCGTTCCAGCTTACAAAGCAGAAAATCAAATTGACAGCTTACTTTCGTCAATTATGATACAGACTATCAGGGATGAAGTTACGGTTATAATCGCATCAGATAACCCTCCTGATAACTATAATTTTGTCCTTGATAGATTCCCAGAGTTAGATATTAAAGTGTTGCCTTGCGAGAAAAATACAGGTCCGGGCTTGGCAAGACAAAGAGCGTTAGATGCTTGTGAAACAGATTGGATAACTTTTATGGATGCTGACGATGTATTATATACTCCATTTGCCCTTGAGAGCCTTAAGAACAACATTTCCATGAATTGCATAGAAGTACAAGGGGCATTCTTGCAAGAACATTCTGAGGGCAATCTGACAGCATTACAGCGTCAAGAAATTCTAGCGAACACAGGACAAGTTATTCCTAGAGCAATTCCAAATAACAACATCAATCATCCTTGGGTGTTTGGTAGGCTTTACAATGTAAATTTCATAAGAGAAAATAATATTTCATTTTCAGAACTTCGTGCCATGGAGGATGGCGAGTTTAATTGGAAAATTAGAATGAGCATTGAAGGTACGCCATTAAAAATCAATGTTGTAGATGAGCCTATATACCTTTGGAAAGCAGGTTCCGAACATTCTATTACTAGAATAGGTGTTAAAGAAAATGGTGGCGTTCCACTCTATAATTGGGATTTGTGTCAGGTCGGCTCGACAGTAGCTGCAATCAATGCTATTCAATTTTGTAAAGCGAAAAACCCATTTAATGGTGGAATTATAAGATTCACTGTTGAACATATGGTATCGCTATACTTTACCTACATTCAATGCTTAGAAAAGAAACCTTTATTTGCAGAACAATGTTATTTCAATGCAAAAAGGTTTTACAATTACGCCTATAAGGAAATTGAGCATCAAATAAATAGGCATATTCTGAAAAATGTTTATACCATTCAGAGAGCAAATGTCGGTCAAGACCTTGTGGATATTGTTCCAGAAATTACATTCTTTGATTTTCTTGGCGGAATTGCTAATGAGCAGTTTGGTGGAAAAGAAGAGTTTGAATCAATCAGAAGTGATTATCCTGAATGGGTAACAGAATTGGATATGAAATCAGGCGTTCTTGGAACAGAAGGCTACATATATACCACTAATGAAAGGAGTTGATTTTTATGAACAAATTGAAATCAAGAAAGTTTTGGGTTGCAGTAGCTTCTATGCTTGCATCAATCGGAGCAGGAATAGCAGGCGTTGCAAATGGAGACCAAAGATTGGTTATGGCAGGTACAATTTGCACTATCGCAAGCGGGGCTATTTACTCATTTTGCGAGGCGTATGTTGATGGTGTCAGAGCTGGCTATACAGAAGTTTCTGAAACCGAAGAGGAGGAGTAATGACATTACAAGATATTTTAGTTAGTGGCGGTGGCATACTCATCCTACTACTAACAATAATTCAGGTTACACCACTCAAACTAAACCCTTGGAGTGTCGTAGCAAAAGCGTTAGGAAAGGCTCTAACAGTTGATGTTTTAGATAAGCTAGACGAGAATACAGCCTCTACTTGTCGTTACAGACTTATTCGCTTTGATGATGAATTAAGACACAATGTCAAGCACACACAAGAACACTTCGACCAAATCTTGGACGACATCACGCTTTATGAGCGTTACTGTAAAGAGCATCCAAATTACCCTAATTCGAAGGCGGTTCTTGCAATCGAAAACATTAAAAGCACTTATGTTAAGTGCAGAGAGGAGAATAGTTTTCTATGAAAATCACAAAGTATAATGGCGATGCCAATATGTACCACAATTTGAAAAGACCTAAAATTGATTATATTGTGATACATTATACAGCAAGCACACAAGCAGAAAAGGGTACAGCATATGCAATCTGCAATATGTTTAATAAGCCAGAAACAGGTGCGTCTGCTGATTATGTGGTTGATAAGGAAATCATTATGCAATACAATACTAAACCACACAAACAAGCGTGTTGGGCTGTTGGTGGAGATAAATACACTGTCATGAGTACAACAGAAGGCGGTAAGTTCTACGGTAAATGCACTAATCAAAACTCCATCAGCATAGAAATGTGTTCAGCAAAAATCAATAAAAGGTCTGTTAAAGCAACAGATATGGATTGGTATATCCCTAAAAAGGTTAGGCTTAACACAGTATGGCTTGTGCGTAAACTTATGAAACGCTACGATGTTGACATCAATCATGTGATCATGCACCATCATGTTACAGGTAAATGGTGTCCGCAACCTTGGGTTAGAAAGCAAGGTAGACTTAGAAAGTGGCGTAAGTTTAAAAAGGAGATTATGGCTCCTATTAGTGAAATTAGATAATAAGTTATATTTGCTCTTCATTCGTTTTTCTTTCAGAGGGGAGGATGAATACTTCCTCCCTTTGTGCTTTTAAATTTCTGATAAAATTATAGACTTGACCTTTTTCAAAATCATTCAAGGTTTTAATTTCATCTATAAGTAGCAAGGTGCTAGTCTCATCTTTAAAGTTAGGGTTATCTTTTAACAACTCTTCAACTTCCGTTCCTAAAACTTCTGCTATCATTCTCAATTTATCCCCAGAAATTCCGTTTTTACCATTTTCAATTTTAGAAAAAGTGGATGCCGAAGTATATCCTACTAACTTTGCAAGTTGTATTGTACTTAGACCATTTTTAAGCCTTAAATATTTAATGTTATTACCTATAATTTTTCTATAATCGTTGTAAATCTTTGCCATATCTTATCATCCTTTCCTTTCTGGCATTTTCAATTTCAGAGTTCATTTGTATTTCTTTCTTAACATTCATTACAGCAATATCCAAATTTTCAATAAATAAATCAACAATCTCATCGTCAGCTTTATACCCACAAAATGTAAGTTTTTCAGAGTTTAATAATTCTAATTTTGCGTTTTGTATAATTTCTTCAATAGATGTTCTTTCAATTCTTTGTGTGTCGTATTTTTGAGCTTCGAAACCCATTAGCCACACAGGGTTTACTCCTAAACAATCTCCAATCTTTTTAGCGTTAAGGTTAGATGGAACATATCTGCCTTTACAGTAGTGATTTATCATTCCTTTACTTATGCCTGTTTTTTCAGAAAGCTCAATTTGTCTTATACCTTGCTCTTTCATTGCAGAATTTAGTCTCTCTTTTGCTATATCTAGTCTAGTCATAATACATTTCCTCCTTCCATCATTATTGATAATAATACCAATATTTGCAATAAATTTCAAGATTTTGCAAAATTTTTGCATTTTTTGTTGACAAGTGAGTTATCAGTTGCTATACTCTATATAGTTTTTGCTAGAAAGGAGGTACGAAGTGAGCTATAAATATAATGCCTTAAAAGGTCGAATCTATGAAAAGTTTGACAACATGACAATCTTTGCTGATGCGCTTGGAGTTCCTGTTAGTCAGATTTCAAGGCGATTAAATGGAGAAGTCGGTTTTTCACAGAAAGACATCGAGACTTGGGCTACACTTTTGGAGATTAAGCCATCAGAGTATGGCAAGTATTTTTTTGCTTAAAAAGTATGGATTTTACATACTTGGTATAGGAGGTCAACAATGGAGAATAAACAAGCAATATGTAAATCGCTATGTGATACCTTGCAGAAAACTAGGAATTTACAAGATGTTATGGAACTTAATTATGACGAAGTATCAGAAACCGTAACCGCAGTATTTTCAGATGGTACAGAGCAACTTATCAATGTAGCGATGGATTCAGGCACAGCAATGATTCAAGATATTTTGAGTCAACTACTTTAGGAGAAGTTATGAATAAAAAACTAATAATAATGCTTTTAATTTTGGCACTACTAGGAGTTACAGAAACAAAAACTAAAGCAAAGTGTTATACGAAAGAAGATGTTAAGTATTTAGCGAAAACAATAAATGCAGAGGCAGGAGATGTTAGCTACAGATGTCAGAAGTTAGTTGGTGTTGTTGTGGTAAAGAGAAGAGAACACAAACTTTTCCCAAATTCGATCAAGGAAGTGGTGCATTCTCCAGGTCAGTACGCTTGTGTTGGTTCGGATAGGTTTAAGGAAAAACCACCAAAGAAGATTAAAAAACTTGCAAAAAGCCTTCTAAAAAAAGGTGGAACTTCTGAATTTCCAAACAACTTAGTGTATCAAGCAAATTTCATACAAGGCACTAGCGTTTATGAAAAAGTAGATGGGGTTTATTTTTGTTTAAGATGAGGTGATTCGAGAATGAGTAAATATGACATTATAGAGGGATTTTTTAATATCATTGCGTTGTTGACATTTCCAACAATGGTAATTGCACTAATGATAGGTACGCATACTTCAGTGTTAGTTGTTTTTGGTTGTATTCTGTGGGATTTAGCCACACATTTAGTAAATGAATTTATTGAAACTATTGAATACAAGCACATTTACGATGATATTCAGAAGAAGTATGGAAGGAGGTAATATGGGATATTTAATACTAAAGGAAATGACTATTGAGAATTTTAAAAACATCGACAAGAAAACCATAACTTTTGATTATCAGAATAATATTTTTGGAAAGAATGGTCTTGGAAAAACTACTATTGCAGACGCATTTTTTTGGGTTATGTGCAATCGAAATTATGCCTTGGCAAGTGATCCAAAAATCTATCCTGAAAATCGAGTTGTAGAGAATGGTCCACATGTCAAATTGCTTTGTGAGATTGCAAAGAAAGAAATAACGATTGAGAAGAGACAAAAAAGAACAGAAAAACTTAATGCGTTAGGAGAAGTCAAGAGTGTGTCACTTAATTCTATATATACAGTAAATGATATTCCAATGACACAAGCTGACTTTAAAAGCAAGTTAGAAGAAATGGGAATTTTTGAAAATCTGCTTTTACCTTTATCACATCCAGATGCATTTTTAGAAAACCTTAATCTCAAAAAGGAAAGAGAACAGATTAGAAGTGTGCTTTTTAAACTTGCGTCAGACTTGGATGATAAGGCTATTGCTGACAAATATCCAGAACTTATGCCACTTGCGAAAGAATTAGAAACTTGTACTCTTAAAGAAGTTGAAGCTAAAGCAAATAGCAGAATCAAGGTTATCAATGATGAATATGGTAAAGAAGGAGAAATCATTGTAGCAAAGGTTGAGGCTTTAAAGGGCGCACAAATTGGCAAAAATGTTATTGATAATGCAAAGGGTAGATGCGAAATGCAGAATGCCAAATTATCTGACTTAATCGCTAAAAAAGAAGAGATTTTAGCAAGAGAATCTGAAAATAACGCTAAAGCCGAAAGAGTTGTTGTTTTACAGAAACAGTTGTCTGATTATGCTGTTAGCAGAAACAAAGATGTTGCCATGATGGAGAATGAGATTAAGGGCAAAATCGAAGTTGAAGAAACAAAGAGAAGGTCGTTAGAAAAGGAAAAAGAAGGCAACAGAACTCTGTACTATAACTATTCAGAACAGTACAAACAATGCGAAGAACAAGCCAAAGATTACAAGCGTAAGTGGGATGAGCTTAATCAAAAGGTATTTGACGATAAAGATTACAAATGCCCTACTTGCGGTCAGAAATATCCTAGTAGTAAATTGATGGAATTGCAGAAAAAGTTTGTTGAGAACCTTGCTAAAGAGAAGGAACATGTACTTGCCGAAGCTAAAGGGTTGAAAATTAAGATGGATAAATTAAAGGTTGAAGCTAACAAGTATGTTGGAATGAACGATGCTATCGACTATAAAATTGGAGAGTGCATTGCTAGAATCAAGAAATTAAAAGACGATTTCATAAAATTACCATCAGGAGAAGATATTTCAGAGGATGCAGAGTATAAACGCATTCAAGACGAGATTAAGGCTATACAATCTGAAATAGTTTTAGATGAAACAACTAAAGTGCAGCTCGAACAGTTGGAGAGTGAAATCAGCGAACTTAAAAACGATATTATCAACGACAATAAAACAATCGCTTTGGATGAAATCAACAAAAATATAGAAGCCGAAATCAAGGCTTTGAATATTAAAAAGCGTGAAATGTCGAATGAAAAAATTAAAATGATGGGCTTGAAGCATCAGATTGATGTACTTGGAATGAAGAAAAATTCTGAAATTGAAGAACAGATAAATTCATTTTTCAATTTAGTTACTTGGAAATTATTTAAGGTTCAGAAAAACGGAGATGTTAAGAATGATTGTACCCCACTTATAGATGGGTATGAGTTTGGTTCGACAACAAATACAGGAAGAGAGATTTTAGCAAAATTAGATATTATCGCAACATTGCAGAAACATTATGAATTGAAATTACCTGTCTTTGTCGATAATGCAGAATCGCTATCAGCCGATACTAAAGCGAGAATTAAAGGTATTGAGCAGATTATATTTTTAAATGTTACAGAAGATGAAGAATTGAAAATTAAAGGAGGAAACGAGTAATGGCAGAGAAAAGAAAAACTATGTCAAGGGAAGAAATGACAACAGCATTGTCAACAGAACTTCAAAATACAGCAGAAGCACTCCCAGCAGACCTTAATGTTACAAGGTTCGCAAACAATGCTATTGCACTTTTGTATAACAACGATGTATTGAGAAAATACGCTAGTGAACATGGCTTTGCACCTGTAAAAATTGGTCTTATGAGAGGTGCGTATTTAGGGCTTGACTTTATGAATGAAGAGGCACACTTAGTTCCGTTTGGTTCAGAATTAAAGTTCATGATGAATTATAGAGGTGCTGTTAAGTTAGTTAAGAAATACAGCATTAGAAAAGTTAAGGATGTTTATGCAGAAATCGTTAGAGAAGGCGATGAATTTCAGAAAACTATTGAAAATGGCGAACAGAGAGTAGATTTTAAACCTTTGCCTTTTAATGGCGGAGATATTATTGGTGCATTTGCGGTTTGCATGTTTGAAGATGGTGGATTGCTTTGTGAGACTATGAGCCTTAAAGAGTTAGAGAACACCAGAAAGGCTAGTAAAAATTCAAACACAGGTCCTTGGAAATTATACACTTCTGAAATGTATAAAAAGACAGTTTTACATAGACTTTGCAAACACATTGAAATCGAATTTGAAACTCCAAATCAGACCACACTTTTTAAGAATGACATCGAAATTGAAACGGATGTTGTTGAACAGAGTAAGAATGAAGCTGCCATCGAAGCTAATACAGAGCCATTTGTTTTTGATGAGAACGAAGTAGAAGGGGTTGCTGATGAATAAAGAGATTGTCTACATTTCAGGGAAAATTACAGGAGAAGATTTTATTGATACACTGGCGAAATTTGAGAGAGCGGAAAAGTATTTAAAAGAGCTTGGTTATGATGTTATCAATCCTTTGAAGATTGCTACAGGTATGCCTAAATTTATCAGAGATGATTATGAGTGGATCATGTTGATTGATAAAGCATTACTTAGAAAAGCGGACAGAATTTATATGCTTATAGATTGGCAACATTCAAATGGCGCAAAGGAAGAGCTTATTACTTTTTGCAATCGAGAAGAAGAGTGTACGGTAATGTTCGAGGAATATCAATGATTTTTAAGTGTATAAGTACAGGTTCAAAGGGTAACAGTTACTTGCTTATTTCTGACGCAGGAACCCTTGTCTTGGATTGTGGCGTGTCAGAGAAAGCCTTTTTAAATGGTTTAGATTACGATATTAGCAAAGTTGTAGGTGTTTGTATCACTCATGAGCATAAAGACCACAGTAGCCTTGCTGACAAAATTAAGAGGTACGGAATTGAAGTGTGGCAGCCATACTTGACTGAAAAGAAAATAGATTCCATCTCATACGGAGATTTCAAGATTAAGTGTTTTGATGTTCCACACAACGAAGTCGAAAATAGAAATTTTATTATTCAGAATAATGGCAAGAAAATCTTATACCTGATTGACCTTGAATATTGTAAATATAACTTTAAGGCTTTGAATGTAGAAACCATTTTAATCGAGTGCAATTATCAGGAAGAACTTTTAGATAGAGATATTCCTAATCTGTTTCATAAGGTTAAAGGTCATATGAGTTTAGATACCTGTTTAATGACCTTGAGAGCCAATGTGAGCGATTTTACGAAGAATATCATACTTTTACACTATGGGAGTGGTTGTGACATTACAGAGTGCGTGAAGGCTATAAAAAATGAATATCCTGAAATCAATGTAGATTACGCAAGGAAAGGAGAAACTTATGGTATCTAGTATAATCTGGAAAAAGAGTATTTACGATAACAATTTCAAGTGTACGAAATGCGGAGCCAAACTTTTCAATATTAAAACCAACAAACCAACAGATGAACTTTTAGTTCCAGAAAGTCTAAAAATTGGTAAACCTGATTTTGCGTTTTGTGGAAAGTGTCATCAGACGGTTGCTACAATTTCTTTTAATGGTTCAGAGGGTGTTAGAGGGTTACACGGCAACATTGATGATGTTTTAGAAGATTACACAAAGAAAAATAAGAAGTTGGAGAAAGAGATTAAGGAAACGCAAGAATTAAAAGAAAATCTCACAGAAATCATGGCTGATTATGAGAGATTAAAGTATAAGTTAAAAGCCAGAGACGAAAAGATTGCCACGCTTGAAAAGCAGATTTCTGAAATGATGAAGGAACACGACAAAGAGAAGTTAAAACTCGAACATGAGATTGACAGGCTAGTGAAGTTAAAAATTGAGAAGGAGACTGACGAATGAAATACATAATACCATTCTTTGAAATTTTCACAACCCTAGCATTACTAATAAGCGTACTTGGATATAAGGCAGCGATAGGAATTATATTTATATCAATACTAGCAGGAATTTTACTCGAAAAAGCAGAAAAGGAAGTGAAGTAGTGGGAGTTAGAGCGATTTACAGAAGGCAATTAAGAGAGGCTAGAAAGGTCAATAAATCTAAAGCCAACGAAGATATAAACCGCATACTTTTTAAGGCGAAGGCGGATGGAAGAAGTTTAGGTTTCTGCTGCGTTGGGATTGTAATGCACAAAAGGTTTGGTTGGGGCAAGAGAAGGCTTGATAAGTTGCTTGAAAGTGCAGGAGCCGAAAGCACAAGAACGGAGAATGAGGCGGTTTCATTTGTAATTTCACTATACAGAGAAAAGGTAAATAAAAAGGTTTGTGCGACAGGTATTCTTGAGCAGACAAACGATGTTAGGAAAAGTATTTATATCATCAATCGAAATGACTACTTTATTCTGACAGTCGCATTACTTTTAGAAACTCTGAATGATAAGTTTGGTTTTGGTGCGAAGAGAATTGAAGAAATCATAGAGTATATTACGAATGAATATGTCAGGTTTAACTTATCAAAAATTACACCAGATGATTACAAAGACAAGTTGAAAGAAGAAACAGGATTCGATGTGAGAGGTTAAAAATTATGAAAAGTAGAGAAACATTAAGAGTTAGATACAAGAATAGTGATTTAATTCCGCTAGAAAAAATTATAGTTGGAGATTGGATAGATGTTAGAGCTGCCGAAGATGTGAAAATGAAAGCAGGAGAGTTTAAACTGATTGACTTGGGGTTTGCAATGCAACTCCCGCCGGGGTATGAAGCGTGGTTACTTCCCAGAAGTTCCACATACAAGAATTTCGGTATCATTATGGCAAATGGCATGGGTGTTATTGATAACTCATTTTGTGGTAATGATGATATATGGAAGTTCCCTGCTATTGCATTTAGAGACACAGAAATTCATTTCAACGATAGGATTGCACAGTTTAGAATTATGGAGTCCATGAAAACGATTTTTATTACAGAATTTATTGAATTTTCTAATAAATCAAGAGGTGGGTTCGGAACGACAGGTATTAAGTAATGAGAGATTTAGAAGAATTAAAAGAAAGAGTAAACCTAGCACCAACACTAACAAAAGGGATGTACACGGGCGTTTGTTATCATTTTAAGAAACAGTTTTCTAATAAGATTTTTAATAACATTTATCTGACGATTTACCCTAGCGTTGGTGGGTGGGAAGTTGTGAGAGCAATCAAACAGAAAGTCAGCCCATTTACAGCAGATGAAATTCTGACAATCAAAGAATCTGTGTGGTTACCTGATGAAATAGTTACAATCGTTGTGCCAGAAGAAAAGAATCGCAAAAATTTCCTTCGTGGGGCAGAGCCTAGAAGTCATCCTTTGACCTTGCAAAGACCTGCCGATGGAGATTGGAAAATTCTTAATGGGAGGTAAATATGGATATTTTCAAAGAAGCTATGAAAAGAGCGAAGAAAAAGCAGATGAGAATATTTTTACAGACCGAAAACGAATATGTTTTACAGAATTGGTACTTAAATGAGCTTATATGCGAGGCTTATACAGAGATTTCATTAGAAAATTTTTGTAAATCGCATTTAAAAAATAATTTTAAAAAGGAGATAAAAAATGTTTAACAAGTGTTTTTTTCACGGAAGGCTTACAGCCGATCCAGAGATTACTACTAACAAGGCAGGTAAATGTGCAAAGTTTACTATTGCCGTATCAAGAGATTATAAGCCAGAAGGAGCAAGATATCCTGAATCTGACTTTGTAAATTGCGTGGCATTTAAGACAAATGCTGATGTTATCGACAGATACTTTTCAAAGGGTTCAGAAATCCTTGTAGAAACAGCTTATTCGCAGTCAAAGTACACGGATAAGAACGGTAATACAAGGTATTCACATTCATTTACAGTTACAAAGTTTGATTTTGTTGGTCCTAAAGTTTCAAGGCAGAAAGAGGAAGTTGAATACAACAAAGACGAAGGGTTTGTAGAAGTTCCAGAAGGAGCGGAGGGAAGTTTTCCATTTAATTAAAGAAAAGAGGCTATATGATTATTCAAACTGATACAAGGCAGAAGATGAATCAGAAACACCATAAAATTAAGGAAAACTATTTTAAAAGCAAAGGGCATACAGTTATACATTCTAAAATGCTTGTAGGAGATTATTGCATACCAGGAAAAGGTAATGTAGTTGTTGATACAAAACAAAGCCCAACCGAATTATATGGAAATTTAATTACCGATCATATTCGGTTTAGAAACGAATGTATAACAGCGATGGAGTGCAACATAAAACTTTATATCCTTATCGAGAATAAAGATAACATAAATTGCATTGATGACATTCTGAAATGGAAAAATCCACAATATTATCGTTATCAGAAAGACTTGAAAAAAGGCATAAAGCGTAAGCCCCCAGCTAGTAACCAACAACTTTTAAAAATCATGTATTCCATGCAAAAGAAATATGGTGTTGAGTTTCTATTCTGCAAAACAGAGGTCGCAGGGGAAATAATCATAAAATTACTAACAGAAACAGAGGACGAAAAATGACAAATTTTAAACCTTATGTTTTTAAACCTGATGATGCTATGAGGTTTGCGAGAGAGCAAGGCATAAGTTACAAAATTGTCAACAATAATCTAGTTTTCAGAGAATGTCCTTATTGTAAATCAAAGAAGGATAAAGATACATTTGCAATCAGCTTAGATACAGGGAAATTTCAATGTTTCAGAAACTCGTGCGGTGTTAAGGGCAACATGATTACATTGAGTAAGGATTTTGATTTTAGTCTCGGTGTAAATGTGGATAATTATTACAAAATTTCAAAGAAGCAATATCGAAAATATGCCAAACACACCAAACCTTTTGAACCTGTTGAGATTACCCTGAAATATCTAGGCAGCAGAAAAATTAGTGAGGAAGTTATTAGGAAATATCAGATAACAGGAGATAAGCAAAACCCTGATAATATTGTGTTTCCGTTCATTGATACTGATGGCTGTGTGTCGTTTATAAAGTACAGAAATGCTAACTATAAAAAGGGTGATAAGTACAAAGAATGGTGTGTTAAGGATTGCAAACCTATACTTTTTGGAATGTATCAATGTAATTTTCAGAATCCCACTTTAATAATTACAGAGGGGCAGATTGATTCTTTGAGCGTTGCGACAGCAGGAATTGAAAATGCTGTAAGTGTTCCGACAGGAGCAAGAGGTTTTACATGGGTGCCTTTTTGTTGGGATTTTATGCACAAGTTTAGGGAGATTATTGTTTTTGGCGATTTAGAGAACGGAACCATGTCGCTACTTTCTGAAATCAAAAGCAGGTTCAGGCATCACTCAATTAGATATGTCAAAGCTGACGATTATTTGGATTGTAAGGACGCTAATGAGATTTTATGTAAGTATGGTATAGAGCAAGTCAAAAAATGCGTTAGAGAGGCTGTGAGCGTTCCTATTGCACATATTAAAAACCTAGCAGATGTAGAAGATATTGACATATACAAGTGGGAAAAATTACCAACAGGAATAAATGAACTTGATCGTATGCTTTATGGCGGGTTGCCTTTTGGTGGAGTAACAATAATCGGTGGTAAAGCAGGTAATGGCAAATCAACGCTTGCAAGCCAGATACTACTCTCAGCCCTAGAATTTAATTACAAGGTTTTTGCGTATTCAGGAGAGTTGTCAGAGCAGCTATTTAAAGCGTGGCTCATGATGCAGACAGCAGGCAATCGAACTTTTGAATATCAGAACGCATGGGGAGATAAGGGCTACACAATTTCTAAAGCAAATAAGCAGATTATTTCTGAATGGTACAGAGATAAGATTTACATTTACAGTAATGACGATTTGGCAGATGAGGAAGAAGATATAGGGCTTGTCAAGACTTGTGAAGAAGTAATATGTAAATTAGGTGTCAGAGTATTGCTGATTGACAATCTTATGACAGCACTTGACCTTGACGAAAACAAAGGTAATGGCAAGTTTGAAAAGCAAGAAAAGTTTGTAAAGAAATTACAAAGGCTCGCAAAGAGCTTCAATGTTTTGATATTACTTGTAGCACATAAGAAAAAGGCTAACAATTTTGGGAATGATGAAATTGATTCTATTTCGGGAAGTGCTGACATTGTAAATCTAGGTATGGCTATGCTGACTTATGACAGAGTTGCTAACAATGATGATTTTGAATATACAGAAGAAAACGACAGAGTTTTAAGGCTTATAAAAAGCAGAATAGCGGGTAAGATTTACACAAAAGGATGGCTAACACACTTCAACGAGAGAGGAAAGCATATATACGGTAAGGGAGACGAAGAAATTAGAACTTATAGTTGTTTTAAGGATGATTTTGAAAATCAAGGGTTTGTGGAAGTCGAAGAAACCGACACCCCATTTGTTTAGGAGGTAATATGGAAAGACTTTTAACAGGTCAAATCGTTTATGTAATTATGGAAGATTACAAAGACGAACATTTATTTTACAGAATTTCAAGGTGCAAGATTAAGAGAGTTCCAAAAGTTCATGCCTATGGTTACAGAGTAGAAGAAGTAGACCATATGCCTAAAGAAAGCTTTTTAGTTATCAGAGAGTACATTTACGAAACCTACGATGAAGCACTTGCAGAAGCTATTAAAAAGGCTGACAAAGAAGATGAATATTTAGCTTTATATAGGCAAGGTTATAAGATTTACAGACCGTGGGAAGAAGATAAAGAGCAAGAGTTTAAAAGGCGTTACATGGCAGAAAAGAGGTAAAAAATGGAGGCGGAAGAATGACAATAGCAGAGAGAAATGAAATGTTAAAAGCTCTTATAACTTGTATGAAATGCGAGGTAAGTGGCAACCCATGTGATGATAATTGCCCTACTCAATACGAGGCTGGTCATACGGGTGAAATTATAGAGAATCTTGAAGCTATATCTAAACTATTAGAGCAACAGCCTTGTGAGGATTGTATAAGTCGACAGGCTGTGCTTGACATTATCAATTTTGAGGATAAATGGCTACTTGATGCTAAAAGCAATAATGCAAACACAGATATAGCATTTTCAACCATCAAATCTAAATTATCTAAAATGCCATCTGTAATACCAAAAGGCGTAACAATTACAGACTTTGCTGACAAATGCAAAGAATGTGGAAGAGAAAAGGTGCTTGATAAGATAAGAGCTGAGATAATGGATTTTGAGGAAGAATTATTCCACAGACCTAATACCGATTATACCGATTATGCCGCAGTAAGACATTGCGTGGAGATTATTGACAAGTACAAGGAAGTAGATGGAGAGTACAAGGAGTCAAAATGGGTTAAAGTTGAGGATGAACTGCCTGAATTATATAGGGAAGTATGGTTGAGTTGTCGTGATTATGAAGTATGGTTGAGTTGTCGTGGTTATAAAAAAGTAGTAAGGGGTTATTTATCTCCAGATTATCACAAGAGTTGGTACGTCTATGACAGTGAATGTGGATATTACAACATAAACAATGCTAAGGCGTGGATGTATGTAGAACGACCAAAGCCATATAAGGCAGAAAGAGAGGATAAGAAATGGCAGATTGGATGGTAGAGGAACAGGCAAGGATTGATACAGAAAATGAGAAATGGTTGCAGAAAAGACCGATATGCAGTTGGTGTGAAAAACATATACAAGATGAATATGCTTATGAGATTGATGGTTTGCTAATCTGTCCTAGCTGCATTGAAGAATTTAAGGTTGATTTAGATTAAGGAGGTATAACAATGAAATACAAATTTATTTATGCTTATCGTAGCAAATCAGGAAAGTTTATTGAAAGGAAATCTTTCGGAAGTTATGAAGACAGAGCAACTTGCGATAGAATTTTATCTTTGAGATTATCGGAACTTGAGGAAGAAGGGTATACAGAAGTACAAGGCGATATTGTGGAGGTAGACGGATGATTTATAGGGAACAGTTAAAAATTCCTGAAATCCATTTTGTTAATGCTGATTTTAGGGATGATTTGTCACAAGTTAATAATTATTTTTTCGGAAAGGAATAACACTTATCCTAGTGAAACTAGGTTGCTAAGATGCTAGTATGGTGAATCTTAGCATAAAAAGTAAGCGGAGTGGCTGTGCCTAACTAAGCACTTAATAATGAATCCAAGCCGGCAGTTATTTTACCATATTACACGAGATATGTGTAGTGTGGTGTGTTGTTTAGTAATGAGTTTATTCTGTTTGACAGGATAGAAAAGATTAAATCAATAATAAATCAGTATGGAGAAGATAAATTTTACATTAGTTATAGTGGTGGAAAAGATAGTACAGTTTTGTCTGAAATAGTTGATATGTCTATTCCTGATAATGGAATACCTAGAGTTTATTCTGATACAGGTATCGAATACAACCTGATAAGGCAATTTGTTTTTCAGAAAATAGATTCTGATGAGCGATTTATAGCGATACAACCCAGAATACCAATAAAGCAAATGTTGGAAGAAGTCGGATATCCCTTTAAGAGCAAAGAGCATAGTTTGTATGTAGCTTGCTATCAAAAACAAGGTCTTGAATCAAAAACGGTTCAAAGATATTTACATCCTTCTGAAGATAGAAAACAGTTCGGTTGCCCTAAGAAACTTGAATATCAATTTACAGAAGATTTTAACCTAAAAATTTCAAACAAATGTTGCTTTGAACTCAAAAAGAAACCTTTGAAAAAGTGGGCTGACGAGAATAATAAGCCTTATTCAATTTTGGGTTTGAGAGCTAGTGAGGGCGGAAACAGAAAGAACTCAAAGTGTGTCGCTTTTAGTGGCAATAAAATGAAATTCAATCCCTTGCTAGTTGTTTCTGATGAATGGATAGAATGGTTTATTTCAGAGTATGATGTTGAGATAAGCGATTTATACAAAGAGCCATACAATTTTACCAGAAGTGGCTGCAAGGGTTGCCCGTACAATCTCAATTTAAAAAGAGACCTTAAAACTATGCAAAAGTATTTTCCACAAGAACGCAAACAATGTGAGATTATATGGAAGCCAGTATATGATGAGTACAGAAGAATTGATTATAGGCTAGAACAATGTGAACAAATGAGTATATTTGATTTAGGAATAAGGAGAATAAAAGATGATGAATACATTGACTGATATAGGTAAGGCTGTAAAGGATCTAATCGAAGAATATGGTATAGCAAAAGAAAACAAATATGTTCAGAAGCCTATATCTTATGCTTTATATAATACTTGGAAAAGTTGGGATAAAAGAGAAAAGCCGAGAATGACGGTAAGTAAGCTCGACAGCGATAGAAAGGGACGATAAGACATGAGAATAGAGGAGATACAAGATGAATTAAAGGAGATACAGGCAGAAGGGGGTGATAAAGAATGACAACAGAAGAGATAATATTAAACCTAGAGGCATTAAAGTCACAGATAGAGTGGGATTTTTCTTTGGAATATCAGATAGTCCTAGAACAGGCTATGAGAAAGTTAGAGAAAGATATCCCAAAAGCACCGATTAAGATTGGCAAGCCTGACACATTGGGTAAGGTGTTCTATGCTAACTACTGCCCGACCTGCCGAGAGAATGTGATTAAACAGAAGCGATGTGGTAAATGTGGGCAATTGCTGAAATGGGAGGTAAAAGGATGATACAGGATGAAATCATGAAACTTCAGGCATACAAGATGTTCGAGGGTGAAGATACAGTATATGTTGAGCGTGATGATGTTTTGGAAGTATTGAAACAAGAACCTTGCGAAGATGCAATAAACCGTGAATGGTTAAAAACCGCAATACATAACTTTTATTACGGGTTGAAGCATACACCGACAGAAGAAGATATACAGGCATACATAGATGCCGCACCACCCGTCACACCACAGCCAAAGACAGGGCATTGGAATAATCATCAGATAGCGTGTATGCTTGCGGATTTGTTTGGCGACGCTTGTGCTTGCAACTACAACGGTATTGATGAGTGGTTAAGTGAACTGTGTGACTTCAAAGATACTTGTTGCCCGAATCCTGTTGGTGTTGCTTGTTGGGAGCAATTTCTAAAGCATAGAGCAGAAAGGAGAACCGATGAGTGATTTGATTAGCAGGCAGGCAGTGCTTGAACTTATAGACTTTTATGACGGTCAGAATCAACAGCATTTCACTGTGGATAACTTACGTGATGACGTTGAAAATGTTCCATCTGTTATACCAAAGGCAAAGATAAGAGCAGAGATAGTGCAGAGTAGGTGGATTCCTGTAAATGAGAGGTTACCCGATTCACAGAAACATGGTGATAAGGACTTTTCAGATTGGGTAGAAGTTACAATACTCATTGGAATAAACAAAAAGGATGCCTATGTTGGAGAGGCATATTATTGTTTCAGCGAAAATAAATGGTACGCAAAAAGATTTGTTGTAGGCGAAGTTATAGCATGGATGCCACTACCACAGCCCTACAAGGCAGAAAGTGAGGGATAAATGATAAAAGAACCTCTTTACAAATCTGTTCCGACATTCCGTAATTATGAAGATTATCACGATGCAGAACAATACACAAAAGGTTGGAATGATGCTATGAACTTTATTTTTCCAGAAACGAAGAAAGCAAGAGAAAAAGAATCTATAAAAAAGAAATTATTAAAGGCAGAAAGTGAGGGATAATAATGACATTAGACGAAGCAATTAAGCACTGTAATGAAGTAGCAGAACGATTGGAAAGTAAAAACGGATACGCTTATACAGATGTGACTTGTGAGGAATGTGCCAAGGAACACCGACAGCTTGCAGAGTGGCTGAAAGAATTGAAACATTTAAGAAACCTTGTGGCATATTCAACAGATTTTCATTGTACCATTGAAAAAGCTGAAAAAGAGTTGCGAATTGCGGAAGATAAGATTGCATATATTGAGAGCTTAAATGAGGAGGTAAACGCTGATGCAGATAGTAATTGATATAGACAATGAAAGCTATGACCATATTAAAGCGCACAAAAACGAAGATGTGCTACCTATGGGCTGGTATGCAATCAGTCACGGGACACCACTTACATCGGATGTTCCCGACATTAATGTCGGGAGCAAAAATTGTATACTTGACAAGATAAGAGCCGAGATAGAATCCTGTCGAGAGGTTGAAGAACCTCATTTAGTTGATTACAGATATTGCAGGAATGAGGGGTTAGATATGGCACTTGATATAATCGACAAGTACAAGGCAGAAAGTGAGGATAAGGAATGATTAAGACAGTATATGAAGATATAGACAAAGAGGAAATAGCAAAATCAGTAATATTACTTGATTTGTTCACCAAAACATTCTGTAGATACACAAATGATTATGAGAGATTTGACGATTTGAAATTTAGGTGTAATGATTGTCCGTTCAGTAAACCTAATGGGAATTGTATATGCAAAGAGTTCAAAAATAAATATGCACCAAATTATAGAGATTTTGGTAGTATGGGTGATTTATAGGCAGAAAGTGAGGGATAAATATGCTTGACAAGGACAATGTAGCAATCGATAATCGCTTGACAGACAGACAGACAGAAGCGGAGAACGAATTTTTGTTGATGGATAGAAAGCAGAAAATACAGCAAATCATCAATAAATATGGTGAAGAAAACTTTTATATATCATTTTCAGGTGGTAAAGACAGCACAGTGTTATCAGCGTTAGTTGATATGGCACTGCCAAACAACAAGATTCCAAGAGTATATGCAAATACAGGAATTGAACTTAACATGATTAGAGATTTTGTATATGATATGGCAAAGAAAGATGATAGAGTAGTTATTATAAAGCCGTCGGTTCCAATAAAGCAAATGCTTGAGAGAGAGGGTTATCCATTCAAGAGTAAAATTCATTCCCATTGCGTAGCTTTATATCAAAAGAAATCAACAAATAAAATGTGGCTTGGTTACACTGGACAAAGACCAGAACATTGGCATACCAGAACTTGTCCTAAAATACTTGAATATCAATTTACAGAAGAAAACAAATTAAAAATATCGGATATGTGCTGTGTAAAAATGAAAGAAGAACCGCTAATAAAATGGCAAAAAGAGAACAATAAATCTATAGCAATTATAGGAACAATGAGAGAAGAAGGTGGAAGGCGTAGCAATTTAAA
>Ga0326512_10000298_pt1 | contig 42121 bp, 58 predicted proteins | sample 1_2617_0518_D_FD_203652 | JGI IMG/M metagenome (GOLD analysis project Ga0326512, IMG submission 203652) | Bovine rumen microbial communities from UC Davis, California, United States - 1_2617_0518 | ecosystem: Host-associated > Mammals > Digestive system > Stomach > Rumen | place: USA... | reverse complement strand
TCAACACGCTATGGCATATTACAAGTGTTCTGTATGCGACAAGGATATAATCGGAACGCATAACTATTGTCCTAATTGTGGTGCAAAGATGTCAGAAATCCCGACAAGTCCAGAAAGGAACGGCAAGACAGAAAGTGAGGATAAGGAATGACACAAGAATATATAAAGCAGGTAGCATTAGATACGATTATGGAGCAACAGGCAGAAACAAAAGTAAATACCGATAGAGATAATTTGTTATATCTTATGGGTTTTAATGACGGAGTTATCGAACTTGCTTTGAAATTACGAGATAAAACAGAGGCAGTAAGTGAGGAATAGATATGGCAGATATAAAAACATTATTGGTTTGTATAATTATTTTGTTATTGCTTATTTTTGTTAACACAATCAGAAAGTGAGGAATAAGGAATGACATACGGAAATGGAGAGTTACCCAATGGTGGTTGGATTCCTGTTAGTGAGAGGTTGCCCGAAGATAGAGAATTAGTATTGTTTAGCACAAAGACGGATAGAGTATTTGAGGGTAGATACTTTGATGATAACACAGACCATCAATGGTATGCGTTTCGTGATGAATGTTTTGCATGGAACAATGTTGTCACAGCATGGATGCCATTACCCGAACCATACAAGGCAGAAAGTGAGGATAAATAAATGACAGCAGATGCTATTAGAGATTTATATGAGAAAAACGAAGCATTCAGGGACTATGTAAGGAACTGTATGAAGCATTACGGATGGAGCCTTGAGAAAGCTCTTAGGAACGGGATAGTAAAATCCTATGCCGATTACATCATCGATACTAAGAAGGGCAAGATATGAAGATATGCGCTATGTGTGGGAATATTGCAGACTGCGAACACCATCTGATTTTCGGTATGGGCCTTCGGGAGTTAGCTGATCAGGACGGATTAACGATTCCTTTGTGTAACGATTGTCACACCACAGGTAGGGACAGGATTCACGGCAATGTTGCAGCAGAACGGCTGAGCAAGATGCTCGGTCAGGCACTCTGGGAGTCAAAGTACGGAGACAGGGAACAGTTTAGGGAGAGATACGGAAGGAGTTATCTGTGAGTAAGTTTTGGGCTGAGAGAACAAGAACAAAATGCCCGTTTTACATCGGGGAAAGGGAAAAGTCTATCGTATGTGAAGGGATAGTCTCTAACGAGGTTATCAATAAGTTTGCTACACCTAAAGAGAAGATGAACTACAAAAAGTATCACTGCTATTGCGAAAACGGAGCAGGATGCCCGGTGTACGACCAAAAGTATGCAGAGTATGAAATGAAAGGATGGATAAAGAATGAAAGAATGTGAAGATGCTATAAGCAGAGAAGATGTGATAAAGAGCATTCAAAATAAAGCAAAAAGACTAAAGAACGCAGATACCATTAACGGTTTATGTGGTGCAATATCAATTATTTATGAGATGCCATCTGTTTACCCAAAAGCAAAAGAGGGTAAGTGGGAAGTATTAGACAATATGTGGTGGGTATGTGACCAATGCTTCTGCAAAACACGAATGATGAAAAAATACAACATACCTAATTATTGTCCTGCTTGTGGGGCAGATATGAGGGAAGGAGTGCAGAAATGAGCGATAGAACGTGGTATTTATTCGGAGAGACTTTAAAAGCAGAATTAAAAGATTTGGTAAGGCAACAGCGTTCATGGTATGAAACTGAAAAAGAACTTGCAGAGCAAGGCTTCCATAGTGACGGTCATGAAGACTTTGAAGAAAAAAAAAATACTGGGAAGCTCATTTGGACGGATATTTTGCTTTCTGTAATGATGCAATAGGTCGCATTGATAAATTATACAAAAAATTAGGAATGGATTAAAACATGATGACACCGGAAGAAATTGAAAAGAGTTTAATAAAAGACCAGAAATGGCGAGAGAGTTTCAAGGAAAAGGTTAAGGATGTTGAGTTTATGCAAAAGGTATACGATGAGTTAATTCCAGTATATGAAAACGAAGGGCGAATTGAGGCATATAAAAAGTTTATGGAAATGATGAATTAAGGATAGGCAAAAGTCTATCTTTTTTCCGTTTTTCCCCAAAGAGCAAGACAACACATTAAATGATATACGAAAATTGATACCAGGAGAGTGATTATGGCAAAGAAAAGGCCATCATGGGACGAACTTAAAACAGAATATGTTACTACGGACATTTCCTACAACCAATTAGCAGATAAATACAAGATTAGCAGGAATACTGTTCGTAATCGTGGAGTCCGTGAAAAGTGGTTTGATGCAAAGAAGACATTTGTGTCAGAAAAGGTAGCGAAGACAGCCGAAAAATTCAAAGAGAAAGTATCGGAAGAAAAAGCTAACAAGCTATTTTCCATCGCAGAATCAGCCGACAAGATGGCAGACACTATTCATCGGGTTATGGACGACACGGATCAGTTTTTCCGTCGCACTAACCTGGCAGGAGAAGATATAGTCTCCAAGAAGGCAGACACAAAAGCAATGAAAGAACTTGCTTCAGCTATGAAGGACTTAACATCAGTGCTCAGGAACGTATACAACATACCTACTGAAGCAGAGAGTATATCCCTTCAGATAGCAAGGGAACGGCTTGAGATAGAGAAGAGGAACTCAGAGAGAGAAGAGGACGGTATCACAACGGGTATCGTACTTATTCCACAGGTAATGGATGATGACGAAGAATAATGTCATATGGAAGCCACAACCTAAACAGATGGAATTTATGATGAGACCTGAGTACGAGGCTCTATACGGTGGCGCAGCAGGTGGGGGCAAGTCTGATGCATTACTTGCAGAGGCTATGCGACAGGTAGGTGTAAAGAACTACCGAGGCATTATCTTCCGAGATACAGTGCCACAGCTTGAAGGACTTATCTCACGATCTCATGAGATATACCCCTATGCATACAAGGGAGCCACATACAACGATAACAAGAAGGTGTGGCGATTCCCTTCGGGAGCAAAGATATTCTTCGGATATATGCAAAGGGAAGATGACAAATATAACTATCAGGGAAAAGCATACGACTTTATAGGCTTTGATGAGCTTACGCACTTTACCTATACGCAATATATGTATCTGTTATCCCGTAACAGACCTATGGGCCCAGGTACAAGGGTATATGTCAGATGTACTGCTAACCCTGACGGAAAAGGTTTGGGATGGGTAAAGGACAGATTCATTACACCGGCACCACCACTTACACCGATTAAAGATGACTACAACGTGGTATCCCCTGACGGTAAAGTGATAACTCTCAGCAAGAAGAGGATATTCGTACCATCTACGGTATTTGATAACCAGGAACTGTTGAAAAACGATCCTAACTACCTTGCTACACTTGCAGCATTACCCGAAGCAGAAAGAAATGCCCTTCTGTACGGATCATGGGATTCATTCACAGGTCAGGTATTTACTGAGTGGAAGAACGACCCCGAACACTACGACGACCACAAGTTTACTCACGTGATAAATCCCTTCCTCATTCCTGGCCATTGGAAGATATATCGGGGATACGACTTTGGTTATGCAAAACCTTTCTCAGTCGGATGGTATGCAGTGGATGAGATAGGCAAGATATATCGTATAAAGGAATACTACGGATGTACAGGGCAACCTAACACGGGAGTCTGTTACGATCCTATGAAACAGGCAGCAGAGATAAAGAGGATAGAGTCTGAAGACCCCTTGCTTAAAGGTAGGACGATAACGGGTATAGCAGACCCTGCGATATTTGACGAGTCAAGAGGAGAGTCCATCGCAAGGATGATGGAGAGAAGCCCGAACTTTATATATTTTCAACCGGGAGACCACAAAAGAATCCCCGGTAAGATGCAATTTCACTACAGATTTGCATTCGATAAAGACGGAGACTGTATGTTTCAGGTATTCAATACCTGCAAGAACTTTATCCGAACTATTCCGAATTTAGTCTATTCCTCAAAGCATTTCGAGGATATAGATACAGACATGGAAGATCATATTTACGATGAGTGCAGATATGTACTTATGGAGCACCCGATAGCACCGAGACAGAACGTGCTTGATAAGAGAAGAGTTATATCACAGCCACTTGATATTAAAGCTTCCGATACGACAGAACTGAAGCCGAGAAAACTTATTGTATACAAAGGAGAATGAAATGGCACAGACTAAATCTATTACACCTCTCGAAGACACTGAGAGACAGGTACCTGACATGCCCGTCTCTCAGGATATTTCGCCTGAAAACATGGAGATGCTTAATCGTATAGAGCAGATTCACAACATGGAAGATGAACGGGACGAGCTCAATGCTCATAATCCTGATCATGCTCAGTACGGAGTATCTGAAGGAATGACTCAGATAATCGGCAGAGAAGAGGTCCATAAAGCAAATGAAATCCTTCAGAAATACAAGGAAGGCAAGGCAAACCTTGAGAGAAGGATTATCGACAATGAACAGTGGTGGAAAATGCGACACTGGGAGCAGATAAACAGAAGGGACAACCTTTTCAGTGATGCAGCAGAGAGAAGAGTCAAGAAGCCTTCAAGTGCATGGCTTCAGAACTCTTTAACTAATAAACATGCAGATATCATGGATAACTACCCGGAGCCTTCGGTATTACCGAGAGCCCGTGATGACGAAGAGACTGCAAAGGCCCTGACAGAAATCCTTCCTGTAGTTTTAGAGCAGAACAACTTTGAAGAGACCTATTCGGATGCTGCGTGGTACAAACTGAAGACAGGTACGGGAGCATACGGTGTCTTCTGGAATTCTCAGAAATATAACGGTATGGGAGACATCGATATCAAGAAGGTTGACCTTCTCAATATGTTCTGGGAGCCGGGTATCACGGATATTCAGGACTCAGAGAATGTATTCTTTGTATCCATCATCAGTAATAAGAAGCTTAAACAGGCTTATCCCGATGCAGACCTAACAGTATCGAACAGCCCGACTATAGATGTAGCAAAGTATATCTATGACGACTCAGTAGACACTACAGACATGAGTGCAGTAGTTGACTGGTATTACAAGGTTGATTTACCCGTGGAGCCGATGCCGGGAGTACAGAGCACGAAAACAATAGTGCATTACTGCAAATATTGTAACGGTACAGTGCTTTATGCTTCTGAGAATGACGAACAGTATAGGGAACGAGGATATTATGATCACGGCTTATATCCGTTTGTATTCGATACACTCTTCCCCGAAGAAGGTACCCCGTGTGGATATGGCTTCATAGATATCATGAAGAGTGCTCAGGAATACATAGACCGTATGGAAGATGCGATGCTTGAGAATACTCTGATATCGTCAAGGACCCGATTCTTTATGAGAGAAGACGGTGGTATCAATGAAGATGAGTTTAGAGATACAGAAAACAACCTGATACACGTAGCAGGTAATCTGGGAGAGGACTCTATCAGACAGTTTAATGTATCGCCTTTAAGCTCAGTATACATGAATATGCTTGATAACAAGATAAACGAGCTTAAGGAGACATCGGGAAACAGAGATGTCAACCAGGGAAGCACATCATCAGGTGTAACGGCTGCTTCTGCTATCGCAGCTCTTCAGGAAGCAGGTAGCAAGGGCAGCAGAGATATGAACAAATCATCATACAGGGCATTTACTCTTATCTGTAATCAGATAATCGAGCTTATGCGACAGTTTTACACAGAGCCCCGTATGTTCAGAATAACCGGCACAAGTGGTCAGCAGAACGAGTATGCAACCTTTGACAACTCAGGACTTGCACCACAGCCACAGGGCAGTGACTTCGGTATCGGACTCGGAGAGAGGATGCCTATATTCGATGTAAATGTAGTGCCTCAGAAGAAGAGTGCCTTTACGAAGATGTCAGAGAACGAACTTGCTATTCAATTCTACAACCTGGGATTCTTTGCACCGAACAATGCAGACCAGTCATTAGCATGTCTTGACATGATGATGTTTGACGGTAAAGACAAGATAACCGACAGAATCAAGCAGAATCAGACAATGTTTGAGACTATTCAGATGCTGCAACAGCAGGTAGTACAGTTAGCAGCCATAGTTGATGCACAGAACGGTACAAACATGGCTGCACAGATGATGGGAGCAGCGCAGGGCACCGATGCGATGATAAACAATGTAAACGCAAATGAGAAGGCTGTAGGCATAGATCAGGGATCACGTGGCAGTCAGGCAGAGAAGGCCACAGTAAATGCTCAGAATGTAGCACAGCCTAAATAGGAGAGATGTATGACAGAGATAGAAGCATTATTTGATAACAATGAATTCTATCTAACCATTAAAGGTCATGCAGATTATGCAGAATACGGCAAGGATATTGTATGCAGCTCAGTCAGTATCCTTGCTTTTTCTTTGCAGAAATACCTGGCAGACCATGAAGATGAGTTAGAGAGACTATGTATAGACGGAGACGACGGAGTGATGGTGTTTTCCTGCAAGATAGATGACTACCATAAGCACGATTTAAGACAGGGAATTATGGCTATAGTCGGTGGATTTGAAATTTTATCGAAAAATTATGAAAAAAATGTTCATTTTTCCCCAAAGGGCAATATTTTTGATAAATCGTTTACATAAAATGAGCTTATAAGAGGGCGAAAAAGCCCTGACACTTCGGAAAGGACGATGGTTTATGGATTTATTAAAGTTTAACCTTCAGTTTTTTGGAGAAGGTGGTGGAGACGGTGGCGCAGCCGTAGCCGGTGCTGACTCTTTTGGTGGAGAAGCTGAAGCAACATCAGTAGGGGAGATCGATGCCTCAAAGAAAACAGGTCGCAAATCTAACCCACTCGCTAATGTTAGATATGGAAAGCAGTCACAGGACGACAATGTGACAGACTCTCAGGGTAAAACCCCTGAAACGATGGTAACCACTAAATCATCAGAACAGAAGGCCACAGATTTTGAGAATCTGATTAAGGGTGAGTACAAATCAGAGTTTGATGCCCGTGTACAGAACATCATTAACAAACGGTTTGGAAAGGTCCAGCAGACAGAGGAACAGATGAAGAGCCTTCAACCGGTGCTTGATATGTTATCTCAGAAATATGGAGTAGACAAAGGAGACTTTGATAGTCTCTCAAAGGCTATCCAGGATGATGATGCATATTACGAGGATGAAGCCTTACAGAAAGGCTTATCAGTAAAGCAGCTTAAAGAGATGAAGAAGCTTGAACGTGAGAATGAAAACTTGCGTAAAGCACAGGAAGAAGCAAAAGCCAGAAGAGACGGAGAACAAATCTTCGCTAAATGGATGCAGCAGACAGATGAATTCAATGCTAAATACGGCATGAATATCGACTTCAGAACTGAATCCATGAATCCTGACTTTGTAGCGATCCTCAAGAACGGAAGCTCAGTAGAAGCTGCTTATCGTGCAGTCCACTTTGATGAAATGATGGGTGGAGCAATGTTCAAAACAGCTCAGGCCGTAACCGAAAAGATGGCTAATAACCTTCAGGCTAAGGCTTCAAGACCTGTAGAGAACGGAATTTCCTCAAGAGCAACGGCTACAGTAAAGACAGATGTCAATTCTCTGACCCGAAAGGACAGAGAGGAAATTGAAAGAAGAGTCGCAAGAGGAGAACGAATAAGTTTCTAATCCTCTTGCCATATAAGAGGAAAGGAAAAGATATGGACGCATTAAAGTTTAACCTTCAGTGGTTTACTACAAACAAAACAACGGATTCAGGTCTGTCCGATGAAATGAAGACCTACTACGAGAAGAGACTCATTGATCTTGCAGAGCCTAAGCTCGTACATAATCAGTTTGGAGATAAGTACCCCATTCCCCGTAACGGTGGTAAGACTATCGAATTCAGAAAGTTTGCACCACTCGCAAAGGCAATGACACCTATCTCCGAAGGTGTAACACCTACAGGTAACCAGCTCAATGTATCTGCTATCACAGCAGAAATCTCTCAGTACGGTGATTATATTGAGACATCAGATATCCTTGATCTTACTGCTATCGATAACGTAATCGTGCAGTCAACAAAGATTCTGGGCTCTCAGGCAGGCCGTACACTTGATTCAGTTACAAGAGATGTACTTGCAGGTGGAACAAACGTAATCTATGCCGGTGGCAGAGCTTCAAGAGCTGCACTTACTACAGCAGATACTCTTGTACCTGACCTTTTCAACCAGGCAGCTACAGTGCTTGCAGCACAGAACGCAGATGAAATCGATGACTCATATGTAGCTATCATCCATCCTTATGCAAAGTATGATCTTATCTCATCTTCTGCATGGATCGATGTACATAAGTATGCAGACCCTACAGCTATCTATGACGGAGAAATCGGCAAGCTCGGTAACATCCGTTTCGTAGAGTCTACAGAGGCAAAGATTTGGAAGGATTCTACTTGCCCTACAGATGGCAGTGGTAACCCTCTCGCAGTATTCAGCACACTCGTACTCGGTGCACATGCTTACGGTGTAACAGAGCTTGAGGGTGGTGGACTTGAGCACATTGTAAAGGCTCTTGGATCAGGTGGAACAACAGATCCTCTTAATCAGAGAGCAACAGTAGGTTGGAAGGCAACAGCAGTAGCAGAGAGACTTGTTGAGCAGTACATGGTACGTATTGAGTCACTCTCAGCATATTCTGCAACAGCTTCAGCTAACTAATAAGCAAAGGTAATGGGGTAGTCAGTCGGCTACCCCTTATGCAGAAAGGAATTAAATATGGCAGAGAAGAAAACCACTACAGAGAAGCCCGTTGATGACGGAAGAACAGCACTTGCTAATCCTTACAACGAGGACATGGTAACTATCAAACTCTTCAAAGGTCAGGGAAGATACGCAGAGGATGTATTTGTATCAAGAAACGGATATGCATACATCATTAAGAGAGGCGAAGAGGTTAAGGTACCTAAGGGTATCGCAGAGATCCTTGAGAACATGGAAGAGATGGATAACCTTGCTGCAAAGAGAAAAGAGGAAGCAGCAAAGGCAGCCAAAAAGTTTTAATCAATTAGTGGGAGAACAAAACAGCTCTCCCACTTTTTTCTATAAAGGTATGAAACATGACACTAAATGAAGCAATAGCAAAAATCGACAGTTTGAAACCTAATCAGTACACGTTTGCTGAGAAGGTAGCATGGATATCCGATGTAGACGGAAGGATATACCGGGATTTAATCACAAAGCATGAGAATCCTGAAGAAAAGACCTGGGACGGTCCGTATGATGAAGACTCATCGAGTGCTCTTGTGCTTCTGGCCTATGAGCCCTACACGGACTTATACATCTATTACATGATGGCAATGATAGACCAGTATAACGGGGAATACACAAGATACAGCAATGATATGGAGCAGTTTAATAACTCTTATCAGGCTTTTGCAGATGATTACATAAGAAATTATAAATCAGTCATGGAACATAAATTCCGACTGTAGGAGATATATATGAAGCTCGGAAAGGCAACACCGACAAATCAGAATACCAGTGTGATATCTGAATTCAAGGGATACAACCACAACTATAGGATCGCTGACGGAGAATTCTATGAGATGAAGAATATGTCAGCAGAGTTTTATCCTCTGATGTCGAACAGAGCAAGAAGGGGATTTATCAAGACCTTAACAAATTGTCAGGGTATATCTGCTTCAGACAAGCTGTACTGGGTAGATAATGGCAAGTTTTACTATGACTCTCATGAGATATGCGATGTATCGGCTACAGACAAGCAGTTTGTGGAGATGGGAGCCTATATCTGTATATTCCCTGACAAAATCGCATACAACACGTATGAGGACGAGGTTATAGACCTTGAGCATGAGAATGTATCAGAGGCTAATCCGTCGCTTACCTTATGCAAGATGGATGGAACAGTGTACACAAACGACGACTTGTATGTAGGAGATACTGAGCCCGTAGACAGGACAAAGACCTGGCTTGATACATCATCAGAGCCACCTGTACTTAAGTTTTACTCAGAGAATACATCTCAGTGGGTAGCTATAGCGACTACATATGTCAAGATTTACTCTCCGGGGATAGGGGAAGACTTTAAGGAAGACGATGCAGTCACGATATCGGGATGTGATGTGGAAGACTTTAACACCACGATGATAGTACAGGCCTGCTCAGATGATTATATCGTCGTAATCGGCTTACTCGATGTAGGTACGATGATAAACAGTCAGCAGATGACATTTAAAAGGGCAGTGCCTGATATGGATTATGTCTGCGAGCTTAACAACAGACTGTGGGGATGCTCTTCTGCTAATCATGAGATATACGGAAGCAAACAGGGTGATCCTACAAACTGGAACTACTATGGTGGCCTTGCTTCCGACAGTTATGCTGCAACAGTAGGAACATTCGGAGACTTTACGGGATGCATAGGCTACAGAGGATACGTGCTCTTCTTTAAGGAAACGGGAGTGCACAGACTGTACGGCACAATGCCTTCCAACTTTTCTATGTCATGGACGGAACTCAGGGGAGTGCAGAAGGGATCAGAGAAGAGTCTTGTAAACCTTAATGAGACTCTGTTCTACAAGGCAGATGAAGGAATCATGGTATATGAAGGCTCAATGCCAGTGAATATCTCAGAATATTTCGGCAAAGAGAAATACTATGATGCAGTAGCAGGTCAGGTAAACGAAAAGTATTACGTATCTATGCGTAACAAGGACTATGAGTGGAGTCTGTTCTGCTTTGATACAAACAAGAAGCTCTGGCACAAGGAAGACGAAAAGCAGATATACGGCTTCGGATTCTATTCAGGCAAGTGCTACATGGTAGACAACGAACAGAAGATGTGGTGCTTCCCTATAGAGAGCATGATATCTTATCTGTTCCCTGATATGACGGATGCAGAAGGGGAGTATTACTATCCCGATGAGCTTACACCTGAAGGGGACTACTACTATCCGGGATACATGGTAGAAGGCTTCTATGAAGACGATGTTGAGTGGTTTGTAGAGACGGGAGATATAGGACTTGAGAATCCTTTTAACAAGTATGTAGTACGTCTTGTCATTCGGATGATGCTTGATGAAGGCACAAACATAGCAATACAGATACAGTACGACTCAAACGGTGTGTGGGATGACCTATTCAACATGATCAATGACTATAAGCGCAGTATCAACATTCCCTTAAGGGTAAACAGATGTGACCATTTCAGATTACGGATATCCGGCAAGGGCGATGCAAAGATATATTCAATAACTCAGGCGACTGAGACGGGGAGCGAACTATGATGGACTATGAATTTCCTGACAGGCCCAGGAACTTTGAGGATGTGTACCAATTCCTGACAAGGACTGTTCAGAAGATGAACGAAAACAACAACATTCTGAGAAATGAGAATGAAGAGCTTAAGGAAAGGATAAAAGAGCTGGAAGGAGAGAAGACATGGCAGTAGCAAGGAACTTACAGGAAGAAGCTGTTAAAAATGCCGGACAGGGTACGTATGTATCCGATGCACAGAGACAGGCACAGGCAAAAGTGCAGAGCTATGGGGATAACCCGTATGCAGTATTTCAGGAGTCTGCAAAGACTAAGAATGCATACAACCAACTGCAAAACACTTTAAAAAACAGACCTGAAGACTATACGAGTAATTATACGGATACTATCAACAACCTGCTTGATCAGATAGTAAACCGTAAAGAGTTTTCGTATGACTTTAATGCAGACCCTCTGTATCAGGCATATAAGAATCAGTACACTACAGCCGGTAAACAGGCTATGAAGGACACTGTAGCGCAGACATCAGCCATGACGGGTGGATACGGCAACTCTTATTCTACTACAGCAGGTAGTCAGGCATACCAGGGATATCTTCAGCAGCTTAACGACAGAATCCCCGAAATATATGCACAGGCTCTGAATAAATATCAGATGGAAGGCGAAGAGCTCAGGAATAAGTATAACGTAGTAGGTCAGCAGGAAGACCGTGAGTACGGACAGTGGACTGACAAAATGGATTTCTGGGACAGAGACAGAACATTCGGACTGAATCAGTACAACAGCTTCTGGGATCAGGACATGAGAGAACAGGCATTCAACTCTGATAACTGGAATGAATCAAGAAACTTTGATTACGGAAGGTACCGTGACATAGTAGGCGACGACAGATATTCCTATGAGAATTCATACAAGGCCCTTAAGGATGCTCAGGACTTTGATTATCAACAGGCAAGGGATGCAGTAGGTGACCAGAGATGGCTTGATGAGTTTGCTTATCAACAGGCAAGAGACAAGGTAAAGGATGATCAGTGGGCTATGGAGTTTGCATTGCAGCAGGCAAAGGCAGCAGCTTCAGGTGGAAGAGGTGGAAGCTCTGGCAAGTCAAGTAAGGATGATAAGGCCACACAGTCAAAAGACAATACAACTGCAAACCTTCCGATAGATGTAAGAAATTCTATTCCTGACAAACTTGCACTTGCATTAAGGTCCGGGGAAACAGATTTGTATGATGAGTTAAAGGATATGTATGAGAACGGTTATTCATATAAAGGAAAAACCTACTACATGTCAGATGCAGACCTTGATTATCTGCTGAACTTGCTCGGAAACACTTCAAGCAGTGGATATCCAAAGCTATCACAGGCAGCAAGTGGGTCATCATTTAACAATACATTTTTAACACCTTATGTTCCGATGAAGTAATAAATAGGAGATAGAAAATGGCAAGAAAATTTGAAGATGCAATGAACAGAGTAAGAAATGGAGAGACACGGGGATACGGTGTCTCTTCTTCGTATGATGATGAAGAGGAAAAAAGAAAAGAACGGTCATTTGAGACAGCACTTAAGAAAAGGGGAAGCTTTAATCATTTTAATAACTCTTCTCAGCCTACAACGTATGAAACACCAGGATATGCTGCAAGGAATTATTCTACACCTTCGCTTATGCCTGAATCTACTAACCCGTATGATATAGCACTGGCTTCTGTAACTTTACGCAATGCAACACAGCCACAGAGAGTAACTGCTAACGGCATGAAGGAAACATATGAAAAGTATGGACCTATTACTCAGAGCTCATTGCCGATAATACAGTCTCAGATGGAAGCTGAAGACAATTTTAGAAAAGCAGCAACAAGACAGGAAATGCTTAATAAAAAGCCTGAATATCCTACACTTGTAAATCTTCCTACAGGCAAGGATGATCACTCTTACCTTCCGGGGAATGAGTATAGCAATTATAACAGCATGGACCTTGCTCTTATGAAGGCATATTACGAAAACCATAAGCCGGGAGAACAGGCTGCAATAGATTACGCAGAGAGAATGAATAGTTTTGTGCCCGGAAGTGGCGATGAATGGCTTTCTGCAACTCAGTCTGAAATAGACAGAAAAGATAAAGTTTACGAGGAAACAGGAAAGCTTTGGGATGTATTGCCTCAAGCTCAGTTTAATACACCTGCTTTAAATGCTCAGAATAATTACGATATAGCAAAGGATGAGTGGAATTCAAAGCTTAATGAAATAAACTATGCTATTGATTCAAACTATTACAACTCAGTATATAATGCAGCTGACTTTGACACATTAAAGAATTATAACCCCGAAGCTGCTAAAACAAGTGAAGCACAGCAGATAGCAGCAGCCCTTAATGATGATGCACAGAGAAATGCATTAGACCAGTATAAGTATATAAAACCTGATGAGATAGAAGTATTTAACTACCTTCTTAATAAAGACGGTGATGAAAAAGCTCTTGATTATCTTAGCAAGCTGAATCTTACAGAGAGAAGAACTTCAGCTATTACTGATATTGCAGCTTCAGCAGCACATAAAGATCCTGTTAAAGCTTCAGCAGGAGCTTTGGCTATCGGTGTCTTTAAGGGCATAGGAATTTTAGGTAGTGCAGCAGATTATATCGCAGGAAATGAAATAGATCCTAACGCATGGTACAACCTTCCTTCTAACATTAGAAATGCTGTAGTAGGTCAGGTATCACAAGACATTGAAGCAGCTAACGAAGGATTTATGGGTAAAGTAGGCTCATTCATGTACGGCACAGGTATGAGCATGGGAGACTTTGTTTTAAGTCTTGCTACAGGAAATGAAGCAGCAGCCCTGGCAATAATGGGAGCCGGTGCAGCAAGTGATACTACCATAGAAGCAAAAAAGAGAGGACTTTCAGACGGACAGGCACTTGCAATAGGTGCTATAGCAGGTGCAGCCGAAGTTGTATCTGAAAAGGTATCTATCGAAGCCCTCTTCAATAGTGATGTTAAGGGAGTACAGTACATCCTTAAGAATGCTCTTGCAGAAGGTGGAGAAGAAGTAGAGTCAGACCTTATCAACACAATGGCAGACCTTATCATCAGTGGTGATAAAAATGAAATGAATATGACTGTACAGAACTATATGGCACAGGGATACAGCAAAGAAGAAGCCTTCGGAAAAATGCTCGGAGAACTTGCTATACAGTACGGTATTGATTTTGCAGGTGGTGCTATTTCGGGTGCAGCAATGGGTGCAGTAGGATCACAGGCAAACTACTTCTATGAGAATAAAGCAGGTGCAACACTTAATAATGATGAGACAGCAGTAAATGATATCGTAAATCTTGGCCTTAAGAGTGAAAATCAGGCTACAGTAGACCTTGCAAACAAAGTAGCAAACGGACAAGCTGAGAATTACGAACTCGGAAGACTGTATGCTGAAGTAAACAAGGAAAATAATATCACCGGCAAGGTAGTTGATTACTTAATGGAGAACGGTGAAACCCAGGGAAGAGCAGAAGAAGCTGCCTATGTAATAAATAAATACATGACAGCAGATATATCTGAAAATGGTCAGAGCAACCTGACAGCAAAAGAACAGGCCATTTTAAATAAACCTGTAGTACAGGATGCAATGAATACAGTATTTACTGACGATTATCAGAAATATGCAGATAACCTCAGAACGGCAGATGATGCCTATAGTCGTGCACTTGAAATGGCAAGGAATAACGCAAGGCCTACAAGATCAGGAGTAGACCTTAGTAACGTGCGCTCTATTCTTGGAAATAACAGAAGTGAAAGCACAATAAATGTAAAAGACAATGAGATTAAAACAGACAATACTGTTGAAACAAATACCCCTTCTGTAAATGTCGTTTCTGAAAAGACAAAATATCAGCCTAAACTCTCGGAGATGAAGACAAGGGCAGATGCTGTAAATGAGTATAACAATAGTCATGTACAAGCCACTACATCCGATATCGCTTCAACTCAGCTTACTGAAGACGGACTTAAGGTAACACTTAACAACGGGCAAACGGTAGATGCAGACCAAATAGCAGACACAAATACAAGCAACCTTCTTGGTATAGCATACAGAAATATTGCAGACGAACAGGGCATTAACGACTTTATTCAGGATTATAACAAGAACTGTTCGGTAAATGCCTATATGAATGCTGCCTTTTTAATGATAAATGCAGGTAAAAATGGCGCAGACATAAAAACAGCTTCGGATAGAGTTGCAAAAGAATTTGCTTACGAAGTAAAGCAAGGATATATTACTCAGAAATTCTTGAATGATATGTATACAGCAGGTGTAAATGAGCTCAAGGGTATTCAAAAAGGAATGAACTCTAAAACTCAGATGGATCCTGTAAATATGCTTTTTGGTGAGCTTGGAATAAAAACTGAGGAAGCAGATATAAATGAAAGAGGAAGCTATAACTCTAAAACAAATGTAATTACTTTTGGTAAAAAAGGTACAAGTAGCCGTATTGATACGGCCGGACACGAAGGAGAACATTTTATCGAAAAATATGCTCCTGAAATTCATAAAGAACTAAGAGATATAGTGCTTCAGAGTTTCAAAGATAACACTAATGTAAGCAATAAAAAATATAAGAATTTTTATGAGGAAAGATTTGCTGCATTATTAGAACAGTATAAAGATAAATACGAGAATAATGAAAAGTTAACTGAAAAAATACATTCAGAAATGACAGCAAGATCTATGGAAGAAATGCTCTATGACGAAGATGTTATTAAGGACATCTGTGAGAAAGATACTTCCCTTGCAGAGAAGATTTATAATGCTATCGTTAAAGCTCTTAAAGAATTAAGGAATATTTTTCATGGTCATATCGGAACAGAGGAAAGCCAAGCTCTTGCACAAGATATTGAAGCACTTGAAAGGGCGAAGAAACTTTATGCTAAAGGCATTAAGGAAGCTTCTGAAAACGCTAAAAAAACCAATGCAAAAAATACTGTTTCTTCAAAAGCAAACACAATTAATAATGAGAATATTAAAGAAAATTCTTCTAACGATACTATTGCTGAAGATGAAATGTATTCTTTAAATGATAAAGAAGAATTAACAGATTTGTTTGAAAGAATAAAAGCAAGAGATGAAAAGGATATTAATTACAGATCAAGTTATTCTATCGGTAATCTTCCTGAGATTTATAAAGATGTTTTGGATTTAGAGTTATTAAATCTTGTAGTACCTGCTGGTCATATTTACTTTAATCTTGTTTCACAAGAAGAAGCAGATAATAGTAATGTGGATTATGACCCAGATAATACCCATTTCCATAAAATAAAACCATATAGAATGGCAGAGTTAATACATAAATTAGCTGATCCTAAAGCGTTTTATATTGATATCAATAATAATAAAGAATATAAAAAACCGAGAATGCTAATCAGATTAACAGATAAGTGGTTTGCTGCAATGGAACTATACTCAAATAATACTACTGCAGATGGTTCAGACCGTTTAAATCATGCAACTATAACAGTTTTTGACCCTAAAGATGTAAAGAAATATTTAAGGAATTATGAAGATAATGTTTTGTATGAAAAAGAGAATCATTCTCAGACAGAGGCTGCCAATACGTACCCGTACGGGAGCGTGAAATCGAATGATTCTCTAATTAAGGATAATATAGCAAAATTTAAGAATATTATCAAGGAATATTTAGAAGAAACTCAAAAAAATACAAAAAAAGTTAAAAGAGATAACGAAGGAAAAATATTATCAAAAGAACAGGTGCAATACTTTAAGGATTCTGTTGTAAGAGACGAAGAAGGAAATCTTTTGAGAATGTATCACGGAACACCAAACGGGGATTTTACAGTCTTTAAGGGTGGATCATATTTCACAGATATGTCTTGGTATGCAGATATCTATCAGGGACAGGGAGCAAGTATGCTCTCATATAAGAAAAATGCAGATAATCCTAAGACATATGCTGTGTATCTTAATATCACAAAACCGTTTGATACAAGGCTCCCAGAGGTTAAGAAAATATGGGACGAGCAATTCTACAGACAGTGGGGAACAGGAACACCCCTTCAGGAGAACGGCCTTCCTGACTGGACAGACGCAGAGGATATTCTTGAATTTATCGAAGAAAACGACCTTGATTATGACGGAATTATAGTAGATGAAGGTGGTATCCCAGATGAAAAAGGTGGAGTAAAGAGCAGAGGTAATTCATGGATACCTGTAAACGGAAGAGAGCAGGTTAAAGCTGTAGATAATCTTAATCCTACAGATGATGAAGATATTCGTTTTTCTTTAAACGAGCCTGTAGAGGTAACTAAGGACCTTATTGCTGTACATAACCTTGATGAAGACAAACTACTTAAGGCTTTTGAACTTGGTGGATTTGCAATGCCTTCTATCGCTGTGGTAAAAGCTAAAGAAGGCCATACAATGTATGGAGATTATAGTGCTGTATTTAACAGAGACACTATTGACCCTAAAAAATCAAAATTGAATAAGATTTACGGATCAGATGCCTATACTCCAACAACACCACAGGTTGATTACTTAGTAGATTCTAAAAAGAATCAGCAGCTTATCAATACTTTAAAAGATTTATCTAATAAGGTGGATGATTATTTTGCGCATGATATAAGGACTTTCTCTTCATTTGCGTATGAAGGAGAAAGCCGGTTATCTTATGATGAAATACTTAAGAAAGCCTTAGATAGTAAAGGCATGAAGGCTGCATATCTTGAGTCTATCGGGGAACATGTAAATCCAGTACAGGAAGAAGTTGAAGAAACTTTATCTTTTGATGGAAAAGAAGATTTTTACAAGAAAATACTTGATACATATTCAAAAGAGAGAAGAAGCGACCTTCATGAACTCACAGGTCAAGAGTATATGGATAAATACACTCTTGATGATATTAAGGAAGCAGTTGAGAAAAATATAGGAAAGAAATTCCCCGAGAATAGCAAGTTTGCTAAAGATGTGGTTAGAAGAAATTTCTTTAACTTAAGAGATTATGATAGCTATATTAAAGGCGAACTTAAGCCAAAAAAATGGATGTCGATTAACGCAGAGATGACTAACAAGGCCATTGATGAAAAGGTTGATAAAACTGAGTACAAGAAATGGCTTGAGAGTATTCTTGATGGCATTATTAGTGGGGCTGGTATACACAACGGAACTGAAACCTTTACATATGCTGGAAATCGTAGGGGATTCTGGCAGACTCACAACAAGTATACTCTTGATAACCTTGTGGCTGCTATGAAGAAGCTTCAGAGTGCAAGGGGTGAAAGAGCTTCCATGACATTAGCTCAAGGTCTTCAGTCTGTCGTATCGCCAGAATTTAAAAGTATTACTGATTTAAAAAAGAATACTAAAAATCTCGGACAGAAAGATAAGGCAGAATATGATGCTATATTAAAGGACATAAATGATAGAATCAGAGAAATTACTGCATATATTTATGAAAATAGTAATATTAGCAGATATGTCAGTGGTGACGACTTAATTGACAAAGCAATACTCAATTCAATTAAGACAAAGAGTGTTGAACAGGTTATTAAGAACTTTGAAAAAGAAAACCTTGTTATATCTGAAGAGATGGCACAGAAGTTGCTTGATATCATTGAAGATGTCAGAAATATTCCTACAGGATATTTTGAAGCTAAGCCAAACAGAGCAGTTGGTTTTGATGAAATAGCTTACATGGTAATTCCTGATGATGCACCACAGGAAATCATTGATAAGCTTAATGAGAATAACATTCCTTATGAAGAATATAAGGCAATGGATAAGCAGGACCGTATAGATAAGCTTAACAGTCATAATGATGTAAGGTTTGCTTTTGATGATCCCTTAGCAGATGCCTGGGACGATGTTTTTTCAGAGTCAGAGGAAGAAAAAGCAGCTTCTGGGGAAATATCAAAGAATACTGCAAATATCCTTGAAGAAGGGTTTGGTGTACTTAAGAGCTTAAAAGATGCAGGTAAAACAACGATATCTCATAATAAGGCAACACAAATTGCAAAGAGATATATCGACAAGTACGACAGTGCGACGGGAATAGACAAACTTGCAAGTAATATCGAGTCGGTGTTTGCTTATATTTCAGAGAATGATGTTAAATATGATGATATGCTCAGAGTGATGAGAGATGTCACAATGCCCGTAGTTGAAAATATGAAAGGAGACGAATATCTCACACAGGAGTATAAAGATTTTGTTAAAACTCTTAAGAACACATCTGTAAGCCTTGACGAGTCACAGAAGAGAGAAATCGTATATGCATACGGATCAATGACAAACTTCAGGAGAGCAGTTGCAGGAAGATTCAATATAAAGGAAGATGCCCCTAACATTGATTCAGTATGGCAGGATATTGTTGAAGAGTCAGGATATAGACTTGCAGAAGACGAAAATTCTAATACTCAGGCGATAGCACTTGTTGAGTGCCTTGACCAGATGAAAGAGGACAAGGGTGCTAATGAACTTAACAAGATGACTGCTAATCAGCTTGCGCTTGATATGGCTCTTAATATTTATACAGACTATTTCAAAGAAATGTCACAGTCTACGGCAAAGGCAAACGAAATAGAAGTTGCAAGACGACTTGCTCATGTAAAGGATGCGCTTAGGGACAGCGTAAATAAGTACGAAGAAGCTGTAGACAAGATGTACAAGAAGATGCTTGCTGATACAAAGGCTCAGGCACAGGCAGAGATAGACAGACTTACTCAGGAGCTGAGAGAACTTAACAATATCGATACATATAACAGGTCCATCGATACAGACAAGAGAATCGTACAGCTCAAGAGACAGATAGACAGACTCAAACAGCAGCAGGAAGAAGACAGAGTATATCGCAAAACATCCCGTCAGAAGGCAAGGGAAAACCGTGAAAACTCAAGGATGAGAAATGCTATAAAGAGCATAGTAAAGGATTTATCTTCACGGCTTGCTAATCCTAACAAGAATCGGTATGTACCTGAAGATTTAGTACAGGCTACCATCGATATGCTTGAGAGTATCAACCTTGATACAAAGGAAGGCAACTTAATCAAGGAAAAGGTACAGAAGGTCAAGGATGCATATGAGAGACTCGGAAAGTCAACCAATGAGAGCGATGCTTCCGACGACTATGATCCTGCACTTTACAACATGATTACCCGTCTCAAAGAGATATTTGACAAGGGCAAGAGTGTACGGAGACTCTCACAGAGCGAACTTGAGGATGTGCTGACTATTGCAAAGGCTATTCAGACTCAGGTAAAGAATGCTAATGAGCTGATTAAGTCAGAAATAGCACAGAAGATAGACGAGACAGCCAGGGGAGTTATCGAGGATGTCAGGGCAAATAAAGAAATCGGAAACGGATGGCTGGAAGACAAGGTTAACAGAGGAGTAAATACTGTACTTGATCCTCGAAGATTTTTAAACAGACTTGTCGGATATAACGAAGATTCTAAGATGATGCAGCTCTTTGATGAACTCAATGAAGGTCAGCATAAGATGATGCAGATTCAGATGGAGACTTCTGAGATCTTCAATGGCATACTTGAGAATGAAACAGAAGCAAGGAAACTTACAGGGGAAAATGAGGAAGACTGGGTAGAAACACCGTTTAAGGATAAAAAAGGAAATCCCCTTAAGATTCCGGCAGGTATGAGACTCTCACTTGCTATGCACATGCTTAATGAGGACAACTTAAGGCACATCATATATGGTGGACTTACAGTGCCTGATATGAAACTGTATAACCAGGGAAGAAAAGCAGAAGCATACAAAAAGGCTCAGGCTGAAATCAGGTTAATAGACGATAATACAAGGCTGAAACTCTATGAAATGAGAGATAAAGCCAACGAACTGAATGATGAAAAGTATACTAACCAGGAGAGAGAAGATGCGTGGGCTAAATACAGGGATACTGTAAAGAAAGCAGAGGATCAGGCAAAAGCAAAGCTTCAGTCTATAGTAGACGGTATGACGGATTATGAGAGGCAATTCCTTGAATATGCAAAAGAGTATTTCTGGAACTATTCAGGAAAGCAAATCAATGAAACGTCGATGGCTCTTAACGGTTACATGAAAGCTACAGTTGAGAATTATTTCCCGATAGCTACAGATACGAACTATTCAAAGAGAGATATCGAAGGACTGAAGCTTGACCAGACTCTTGAAGGATGGGGTAACCTTAAATCGAGAGTACATGCTAAAAATCCTATATTCCTTGAAAACATTGTAGATGTTATTTCAAAACATAGCGATATGATGTCAAAGTATGCAGGATTTGCTATTCCGATTAGGAACTTTAACAAGGTTTATAATTATAACCTTAGAGATAATGGGTCCTATAAAGATTCTGTTAAGAATGCAATAAACTCTCAGAGAGGAATTGCAGCAACAGAGTACATTGAAAATTTATTGACGGATTTACAGGGCAGCAGAAAAGGCTCCTTCGGTGAGATAGGCAAATCACTTGATAAACTGCGTGGTAACTTTGCTGCTGCAACACTTACAGCTAACCTGGGTGTAGCAATTAAACAGGCTGCTTCTATATATACAGCAGCAGATGTACTCGGACACGATGCCATAGCTCATGTTACAGCCGGAACAAATGCTGCAAAGCACTTTTGGAAATCATTTACACATGTACACAAGCTTGATAATTATATTGTTAAGCAGATGGAAGAGATTAAGAAATACTCTCCTCTTGTATGGTACAGAAACCAGGGTAATTCAACTCAGGAACTGAAAGACCTTAAAAACAAGAAAACCGTACTTGATAAATTCGCTCCCACAAGATTTGTAAAAGATTTGACGGGTAACTGGATTCAGAATATTGATACAGCTACAGTCACAACATTATGGGAAGCTGCAAAGTACAGAATATCAAAGGACACAGACCTTGAGTACGGAAGCGAAGAATATTTCAGAGAGGTTGCAAAGATATTTAACAAGGCTGTAGAACAGACCCAGCCGAACTACACAACATTGCAGAGACCTGATATTCTCCGTAATCCTAACGAGTTAGTTAAAAACGTAATAATGTTTGCAACTCAGCCCCTTCAGAACTTAGGTATATGCGTTGATTCTACTGCTAATTATATGGCAAAGTATGAAGCCTATAAAAATAATCAGACAGAAGAGAACAAGGCAAAGCTTGATATTGCAGGAAAACGACTTGCAAGGTCATTGTCAGCAGTGGCTGTATCAATGTTAGTATTCTCCTTAATGCAGATGGTTGCAAAAGGAATCAGACATAAGGTGGATGACTACAGAGATGAAAACGGAGAATTAACATTCGAGTCTGTATTAAGTCAGATAATGAGAGACTTCGGATCATCAGCCTTCGGTATGGTACCTTTAGGATCAGAAATATACGATGCACTTGTAGCAAGGCTGACAGGTGGCAAGTATTACGGATTTGAAGTATCTACTATTAAGATGGTTACAGATTTTTTTGAAAGTGCCGTAAACCTGTTTGATGCAACAACTGACTTTATGTTTAAAGGAGAGGCTGAAAAACTCGGAAAGAGCATAAAGAACTTTGTATTTAATACAGCAAGTATGGCAGGAATACCCGTTAAGAATCTGTATAATCTTGGAAACGGAGTTGTTCTCTTCGGACAGGATTTTAAAAAGCTGATAAACGGAGAGCCCTGGTTTTTCGAGTCAGGCTATACCCGAAGCAATACAGTTAATCAGAACAGACTGTACGAAGCGATGATATCCGGCGACAATGATAAGTTTGACGATGTTTATGCAGAAATGCTTCAGAACGGACTCACACCTGACAAGATATACGGTGGATCAGGCAGTGCAGGACTCATGGTTAAGGATGATTTGCTTAATGGTAACATTGATGTAAATACAGCAGTAGATTACCTTGAGAAACTTGGTGCAGAAGATGCTTCCGAAAAGGTGACTGAATGGGTTAAGGATGATACAAAAGAAAAGTTTGAAGCAGGTACCATTGATGAAGAAGAAGCAGAAGAAGCTCTGATGGAAGCAGGTATGGGAGCAAACGATGCTCATTTCAAAGTACAGGAATGGGAGACGGGAAGCAAATCTGCATATATTGATGTAAATAATGCGATATCATCAGGGGACCCTGAGGCCATAGTAAAAGCAGTAAATGAAATGCTTGAATACGGATATACAAAAGACCGACTCAAAGGTTATAGTGGTATATCAGAGAATTTCAAAGAGCAGTACATCGACCTGTACCACACCAACAAGACCGAAGCTGCTTCCTTAAAGAGTGCTATCCTGACATATTATCAGGCATGTGGCATGAGCAGAGAAGATGCTGCAAAGAAAGTAGACAAGTGGGTAGAATAAAAAAATATTCATTTTTCCCCAAAGGGCAATACTTATGTGTTGCCCTTTTTGTATTGTATAGGAAAAGGAGCGATTTATGACTAACGATGTAATAGAGCATATAACTCTTGAGCTTAAAAGAGAAAAATATAAGCATACGATATCTGCGAAGAAGAATGATACTAACGTGAGAAGGGTACAGGCCATCATCACGGATAACGGAGCTATAGTAGAGCTTGACTTGGTGGCATTGGCAGTAGTAAAGGCCATTAAGCCTGATGGTACCAGGATATATAACGACTGTGCGATAAGTGGTAACACCATTTGGTTTACCATGACACAGCAGATGTTAGCTGCGCCCGGAGACGTGACATGTGAAATAGAAATCACATGGGCTGATATGACAGTGGTATCTACACCGACATTTACTGTTCATGTATATGACACACTTAATACAGGAGTAGAGTCTACAAACGAGTATAACGGTATTATTCAGGCACTTGCCAGGGCAGAGAGCGCAGAAACAACTGCGACAAACAAAGCAGGAGAAGCAACAAGTAGTGCTACGGCTTCAGGAAATAGCGCACTTGTATCTGAAGGATACGCAACAGGCACTCAGGACGGTGTACCCGTAGGCTCAGGAACTTATTATCACAACAATGCTAAGTATTACAGTGAACAAGCAGAAGCTTCAGCAACAGAGGTTAGGAGCTATGCTTATTCAAAATCTGAGATAGATGATTTGCTCGGTGCGATGGATACAGAGATAGACGGTAAGCAGGATGCGTTAACAGCAGGAACTAATATAACGATAGATGAGAACAATGAAATTTCCTCAGAGACAACAGGGACTCTTGACGGAGAAAGACTAATTTTAATTTAGGAGATTTTACATGGCAGATGTATCACAGTTAACAGTAAGCATAAGTGGAGTAAGCACAACACTTAACATTAAGGATGCCGAAGCAAGAAGACTTATCGAAACTCTGGGAGATGCGATGACTTGGCTGGGTGTAACTACTACAGCTTTGACAGATGGCTCTACTACAAACCCTATAACAATTAATTCGGAGTCAGTAACAGCAACTCAGGGTAACGTAGTACAGTACGACGGAGAAGAATTCGCATGGGATGGAAGCGAATGGCAGTCTCTCGGTAAAAACAATTTCGGTGCGTTAGCATTCAAGTCAAGCGCAAGTGGAAGCTATACCCCTACAGGAAGCGTAACAGTCACTCACGGATCAGATACTACAGCTACAGTAAATTCAATTACAGCAGTAGGTACTCTCCCTTCATTTAGTTTGTCAGGCGAGACACTTATATTTAATGCAGGTACCCTTCCTACAAAGGGCTCAAACCAGACAGTAGTAACAGCAAGTGGTGTAGATACAGCTTCCTTCTCAGGAAACGCAGCAACTATTACGGTATCTTAAGAGGTAGATATGGCAGATATAAGCGCAATTACAGTAGGTAGTGATACATACAATATAAAAGATGCTACAGCCAGGTCAGGACTTGCAGGTAAACAGGATACGTTAACAGCCGGTACGGGTATAAGCATAGTAAGCAATGTTATCAGTGCTACGGGTGGTGGTAGTGGTACATGGTCATCGGCAGTGTCAAAAGCTGTAGGCTCTACATCGGTAACGATAAGCGATCCTGCGATAGCAACAACATCGGCTATAGATATTTACAGTCAGAATACAAGTGGCACACCGATAAGCCTTAGTACAGTGGTAGCAACTACGGGCCAGGTAGTAGTAAGTTTTGATGCGTTAACAGAAGCAACAAGCTTCAAAGCACATATATTTAATTAGGAGTGAAATATGGCAGCTTCAAAAGATTATAACAGAGTTAACTGGGCAGCATTTCCTTCTCTGTCTACTCCGTTAACAGCAAATAATTTGAATAAGATGGATGAAGGTATAGACAATCTCGATAATAGAGTAGTCGGACTCTTAAACAGAATGGATACAGCAGAGACTAATATCTCAAGTCAGGGTAGCTCGATAACATCTCTTACAACATTGTTAAATAAATTATTGGTGTTTACAGAGCCAGTTGAATGTGAGATAGGCGACGAAACGTGTACTATCGAAGACGAAGCAATTCTGACGACATCCATCATCGATGTATACTCAGAAAATGACAGTGGTACACCGATTAACATTGAAAGCGTAGTGGTAACCAGAGGCCAGGCAGTGCTGACATTTGGTGCACTTGAGGAAACAACAAATATTAAGTTGCATATTATGAATTAAAGGAGAGTGATGATATGGCTTATATAAGGAGTGGTGGTGGCGACAGGTGTCCAATTGAAACTGTATCTATGTGTTATGCAGCTGGATTTAGAATAGGAATATGTAATAAAAATGGTACAAAATTTGGAAATGCTCCAGCTAGTGCTAGTTCTTATTTAAATGACAATACCGAAAGCATATTAAGTGTAAATACGGAATTATCATATGGAAACGGTTTTATTGCTAAAAAATCAGGTTATTTTGCATATTGTAAAATCAATAATAATGGTACTTTTGACGATACATACTTTTCAAGTCCTTTCTATGTTGAAGCTGGTAATAAAATATGCAAGGAAACTAAAGGATATACTATAATCTTTACATTTTATTTAGGAGAGACCAATCCTAATGAATAAAGAATGAGAGGAACAGATACGGAACATTGCTATACCATTATATTTTTATAGTTTAAAGAAAAACCTTTTCAAAATATTATATAGTCTTGTTCATCATAATGGCTTTTCAACGAAATCGAAAAAAATTTTATTTTTAGTACCCCGAAGGGCAAAAACCCTTTGGGGTATTTTTTGTATGCTTAATAAAAAGGAAAGGATGAAGAACATGTGGGTAGAGTATAACCCGTCTCCGACAGGGAGAAGAGTCGGGGACTGTGCAGTCAGGGCAATAGCAAAGGCCCTGGATACAGACTGGGAGAGAGCATACATTAAATTGTGCGTTGCAGGATTCGGCATGGGAGATATGCCTTCCTCAGACAGTGTGTGGGGCTCAGTGCTACGGCAGAACGGATTCTATAAAGCAGCTATAGACAATGACTGCAAGGACTGTTATACGGCAGATGACTTTTGCAAGGAACACTGGGAAGGGACATACGTACTCGGCTTTGGTGGTCATGTAGCGACAGTGGTAGACGGAGATTTGTATGATTCATGGGACAGTAGCAATGAGATCCCGATTTACGTTTGGTATCGAAAGGAGAATGAATAATGTTTGGAAACTTTAACGGAATGATACAGATGTGTCAGCAGATGATGAACAGTGGAAACCCTGCACAGTTTATCTCACAGAGATTCGGTGTGGATATCCCACAGGGTATGAATAATCCTAACGATATCATACAGCACTTTGTAAATAACGGGAGATTCTCTCAGCAACAGGTAAATCAGATGATGAACATGAGAAATAATCCTATGTTGCAGCAGTTTTTCGGAAGACGATATTAAAGCAAGTGTACATAGCTTTGATATAAACCGGCTATTCATAGGGGATAGTCGCTAACCTTAAAAAATTAAAGGAGAAAAATTATGGTAGACGAAAACGGTATTAACTTATCAATGCCCGTAGCACCTGCTTATGGCATGGGTGGTGGCAATGGATTCGGCTTCGGTAATGACTGGGGATGGATCATATTGCTCTTACTCTTTGCCGGTGGTGGTGGATACGGCTTCGGTGGTGGATTCGGAGCAGACGGTGTATACCCCTGGCTGAATAACTCACAGAACATTAACAGTGGCTTCAGAGATCAGATGGTAAATGAGAATATCATGGGTATCCGTGACGGTATCTCAGGTATTAACACACAGCTTTGTGGTGGATTTGCAGGTGTGAATGCTGCTATTGCAAACGGCTTCGCACAGTCTGAAATCGCTGAGAACGGCAGACAGATGGCTAACATGAATCAGATGTTCGGCATTCAGTCATCGCTTCAGAACTGCTGCTGCGAAAACAGAGCAAACATTGCAGACCTTAAGTACACTGTAGCCCAGGAGAACTGTGCCGACAGACAGGCACTCTCAGACGGTATCAGGGATATCATCGCTTCTCAGACAGCAGGATTCCAGAGCATAAAGGATCAGATGTGCGCTGACAAGATAGAGCAGAAGAACGATACTATAAGTCAGCTTCGCTCAGAGCTTCTCTATGCAAGGGGACAGGCTTCTCAGGATGTGCAGACAGCTTCTATCCAGGCAGGTCAGAGACTGCTTGCTAACGAGATAGAGCAGATAGTCTCTCCGAGACCTATTCCGGCCTATATCGTAGCTAATCCTAACACCGGGACAGTTACATTATAAGTGAGGTGATTTATATGCATAAATTACATGAACTTAAAGAGAAACTGGTTAAGGAACTTGAGAACTACTCTGAAAAGCAGAGAATCACAAGGGAAGATGTGGAGACGATTAAATACCTGGCAAGTGCCATTGATCATATCTGTAATGTAGTGGATGGGTCAGGCATGTCATTCAGGAACAGTTACGAGTCGTCAAATAACGGATCATACGATTCATACTCAAGAGATTATTCAAGAAAACGGGACTCAATGGGAAGATACAGCAGGGCAGAAGATGATTTTCGCACTGAGCTTCAGAATCTAATGAAGGATGCACCTACAGAGCAGATGAGACAAAGGATGCAGAATCTTATGAATGAACTGTAAAAAGTTTTCATAATTCCCCAAAGGGCAATACTTATGTGTTGCCCTTAATTTAATATGAAGGTAACCATTGAAAGGAGACATGTTATGACGGAAACAATAATTGTGGCCGGAATATCATTATTTGGAACTCTTGCAGGTACCTTTGGTGGAATATTGACAAGCAATAAACTCACGGGGTATCGGATAGAGCAGCTTGAAAAGAAGGTTGAAAAACATAACAACCTTGTTGAGAGAGTTTTTCGTCTTGAGGACCAGGACAGACTTTTAGATGAAAAAATCAATAATGCAAACGGCAGGATAGATATTTTAGAGAGAGGAGCATGATATTAAAGGGACTTTATGCAGGAAGAATGGAAAGATATAAAAGGTTTTGAAGGGCTATATAGGGTAAGCAATACTGGTATTGTAAAAGCACTTGAAAGAAAAGTGATGAACAATGGTGGTTTGCAGAAAAAACACGAAAAAATACTTAAACCAGGAAAATCAAGGGAATATCTTACAGTTTTTTTGTGCAAAGAAGGAAAGGTTTATCCTCGTGTCGTACATAGATTAGTCGCAGAAGCTTTTGTACCTAACCCTAATAATAAACCTTTTGTGGATCATATAGATACTAACCCACAAAATAATAATGCTGAAAATTTGAAATGGGTAACACAAAAAGAAAACTGCTTAAACCCTTTAACAAGAAAACATAATTCAGAGTCTAAAAAAGGACATAAATGTTATTTAGCTCATCATACAAATGAAACAAAAAAGAGAATTTCGGAAAAACTTACAGGTAGGATTTTTTCTGAAGAGCATAGAAAAAAATTAAGTGAATCACACAAAAGAAAGGAAGATTAATATGAGAATGAGTGAAAAAGTGTACGACTGTTTAAAATGGATCGCACAGGTTTTTTTACCTGCATTTACTACATTCCTTGGAGTAGTGCTGAAATGCTTTAATGTACCACACACAGATGTAATTCTTACAATTTTAGTCGCATTTGATACATTCCTTGGAGCAATTCTTGGGATATCATCAAAAAACTATTACAACACAAAAGGGGATGAATAATTATGGCATTTACAAATTCACCTCTTGCAGTATGTACTGCTTTGAGCCCAAACTATACAAAAGGTCGTAATGGGAAAACTATTGATACTATTACTCTTCATGTGTATGTGGGCCAGATAGGACTGGCTCAGGCAAAAGCTTCATTCATGGACCCCAAACGAGGAGCTTCGTCTAATTATGTGATAACAAAGGACGGAGAAATCGTTCTTAAAGTAGAAGAAAAGAATAGGTCGTGGTGTACTGGTGGTGCTGGTAAGAAAGGAATATATTATCCAGTATTAGGTACAACTCTTAATGAGACAGGAAGCTCAAATGATTACCATGCAGTAACCGTAGAAATAGCATCAGATACCAAAGCACCGTACAGAATAACGGATAAAGCATTGCAGGCTGCAATAAAGTTATGTGCAGATATTGCAAAGAGAAATAATATGGGAGAACTTAAATTTTTAGATTCTCCGAAACTAATCGGCCATCCTGATAAACAGAATATGACAATGCATAGATGGTTTGATGTAAACAAGAAAGGCTATTTAAGGTCATGTCCTGGAGATTATCTTAAAGGTAAACTTGCATTTATAGCAGCCGAAGCAAATAAAATAAATTCTGGTGGATCACCAACACCGACTCCGACACCTACTCCGAGTGGTTTGCCCGATGAGAATACAATTATACTCGGCAAATATTTCTATACAAGCCCGGCAGATAAAGCAAAAGTAGATATGGGTTATGTATTTAATCCTGTTTATTATGCTAATCATTGGGGAGACCTCAAGGCAGCATTCGGATATGACGATAAGAAGCTTTTTGAACATTTCTGCAATTATGGCATGTTTGAAGGTAAAGAGAAGGAAGGCAGACAAGCCAATGCAATATTTAACCCTGTAGTTTATAGAAAGAATTATCCTGCGCTTATAAAAGAGTACGGAACAAAGGTTTCAGATAACCCGAAATACTATGAACATTTTTGCAGGTTTGGTTACAATGAAAGTAGAAAAGCAACGTGAGTTGTTTGTCTATAGACCCCCTTTTATACTTTTAAAAAGTCCCCTCGGAGAAATCTGAGGGGATTCTTCTTTGTAAGATATTTGTAATAAAAGGGGCGATTTTGTAACATCTTATTAAGATTCGTGTGCAATTTCGTGTGCAATTTTTTCGAAAATGTGTGCATTTTAGGGGAAAAATTCTTCTGTTTGATGTAAAAATAAAAACGCCGAAAGCCTTTGTTTTAAAGGACTTTCGAGCATTTATAAAGGTTTGTGGAAAACTGCCGGCTGCGGGACTTGAACTAATACGTGCAAGTCTCAAAGCCTTTATTTATAAGGGTTTTGCAAAATTTCGTGTGCAGTCCGTGTGCAAAATTTTTTCAAGGGGAAATTGTTTGTAATATTTTTGTAGCAATTTCAGACTGCTTTTTTTCGTCATCGAGTATTCTTTGATGACGATAAACCTTCTTCATAACGTGAGATGTACTCCATCCACCGAGAGCCATGATATCCTCTTCAGAGTATCCGGCCTGAAATAATTCAGTGCAGAAAAAGTGTCTCAGCAAGTGGAAGCGAAAACGTGGTACACCTGCTTTGTCCTGGAACTGATTCAGGTACACTAATATTTTATCAGGATATGTATTAAGTATGTATCCTTGTTCTCTAATCTTGGCGATGATGTCAGGAGATACAGCGACTCTCCGAAGGGAAGCATCTGTTTTTCCGATATCTTTAGTCACAAGGCCATTAGGTCCTACTACTTTCACTTTGTTAATATCAATGTATGTATCATAGATATCGTCCATCGTAAGCCCTGCGATTTCAGATTTGCGTAAACCATAGCAACCGAGAACGATGGGTAAATAATACGGTGTTCCTTTTGCCTGTTCTAAAACCCGGCGCACGTCTTCAGGGGAAGGGATGTAATCATCAGGCTTTTTCTTTTTTGGTAAGGTTACAGACAAATTGTTTTTTGGCAGAAACTTGTTAAGAACTGCCATAATGAAACCGTTATAGTTACGCACCGTTTTCGGTGTATGGTTAGCAGAAATGTTATTGATAAGACTCTGAAGCGTGACATCGGTAATCTTGTTGATGGGAGTCTTCTTAAAGTCTTCGGGTAATGCCCTTAAAATAGCCTCGTAGGAGCGTATAGTAGACGGAGAGAGGACGTTAGTATTAATAGCTATATATTTTAGCGCACACGAATTAAAAGAGTCTCTATCGGGCTCATACGTCTCAGAATAAATCTTTGCATTGATCTCTTTCTGAGTAGGGCGATGGTCAAAAGTAAAGGACCTTCTTACACCGTCTATGCACTTTTGCACTCTGTAATTGCCAGAGGGTAGTTTTTCAACCTTCATGCATCTTCTCCATGAATAATTTCAACAATTCATCGTATCTCTTGTCTTTATCCTGAACAGCACTTAATAATAAATCCATGCGCTGATCCTTATATGAAACCTGTTCCTTAAGAAAATCTATGCTTCTTTGGAACTGTTCTCTTTCTTTATCAAGCTTCTCATGGTATTTTAATTTCTCTTTATCAAGCTGGACCCTGAGAAGCTCTATTTGTCTCTCAAGCTCTTCGATACGCTGTATCTTATACTTAAGCATTGTTTTCATGGCCTGAGTATCGATAGAGTCATCATCTTCGATGGTTTCAATATCGAGTAAGGCCTTTGCGATAGGTCGTAAGGTTTCGTCATATCGAAAAGATAAATCTTCGCTGCCTTCAGAGAATACCCTGGAAAGAGTAGACTTAGCCAGGTAGTCCCCGTTTTTCTCCATTAAGTCTAAAATGTCAGAGTAAGAGAGACCTTTTTCTTCTCGTACCTCTTTGAGTCTTATAATGATATCTTTAGTGTTCGTCATGTGTTTTCTCCTATTCGATTAATGGAACAAGGTCAAAATGTAAAACTACTCAAATGGTAGGTTAATTGCTAAACTTTAGTAAAGGGGGTGGTTATATGAGTCAAAATGAATTTATCGAGCTATTCCTTCAAGCATCCGAAGAGGTACAGGCTCAGATAATTGAGCTTCTCGGAGAGGAAGAATGTACGACTATTCAAAACTAAAAGGTAAAATAATCGAGCTGTACGGTACTCAGGGAGTATTTGCGCACATGATAGGAAGGTCACAGGCCTATGTGTCAGGTGTGTTAAACGGTAGGTCATACCTTGAGCAGAGAGATATAGATATCTGGGCTAAGGCATTGAAGATACCGGGAAGGGAACTGTACAGCTATTTCTTTACTCCGATTCGTCAGTCTCTTGATCATCTGTGTTAACAGGTGGTCTGAGTTGTCCTGATCTGTACTTTATCAATAATACTCCAACTATCCACATGTAAATATTTATCAAGAATAATATTCCGTAAATAATTGTAAATACTAATGGATAATATTTAAGCATAATAACAAATCCCCATATCCATGTAACTAAAACTGTAATTATGCTTATGTAAGGTATATTACTTAAAAATTGATAAACAATACCAGCGACAATGGTAACAATAAAAGCAACAACCATGTTTTCAATATAGTTATTTACTATCACAAAAATAGGTGCGTATGTACACAATACTCTAAAAGCATTATATAAAATCATCATAGTGGTGTCTCCTTTACTCAGTTTTCTTAAGCAAAGCTTCAACTCTATCCCTTTTTTCTTGCGATGAATTCTCAAATACAAGGGAAGCAGCATAAGCTTTTAAAAATTTCTTTTGTTCGGAAGGTTTCGATATATCAATACCAACATCTTTTAATTCATGGTAGAATTTTAATACCTCTTGTTGATCTACCATTTCACGAGCTAATTGTAATCCAGGTGGGTTATCTCCATACATTAACCAAATTGGTGTAACCTCAAGGGCAGTAGCCAATTCGGAAATAATAGAGCGTTTCATATTAGAAACAACATTCTTTTCCCATTTATTAACGGCAGATTTTTGAACTCCGACTTTAGCACCAAGCTCGTCCATAGTCATGCCAAGCTCTATTCTTTTTTTATGTATTCTGTCGCCCATTGTTTCCATAATCGAATACCTCTTTCTTATATCTATTTTAACACCATTTGCTAAAAAGTTGAATATTAAAACACAAAATCTTTAAAAAATATTTTAAAAGTGTATTGACAAGACACTTTCGCTTTGGTATATTAAAAGTGTCTTAAAAATACACGAAAGGAGATGAGGTGCTTGAATATAAATGAATTAAAAGCAGAGATGGCCAGATATGGAGATACGGGTGGAACACTTGCTAAAGCATTGGGAATAACACAACAGTCATTATCCCGAAAGTTTCACGGTAAAGCAGATTTCAGCCGAGACGATATCGAAACGATCAGAGATAGATATAATTTATCTTATGAAGCCATAGGGAGAATTTTTTTTGCTTAATAAGTGTCCTAACAAGACACAGAAAGGAAGGGTTTATGACAGAGCAACAGTTTTCACTGCTATTGCAAGGCAACATGGTCAGGTATGAAAGAACACTTAAAAACCTATGCCAGTGTATCGGTGTCACGGATAGAACACTAAGCAATTACATTAAATATCCTGACACAATGCGAGTAAGTGATCTAAAGAGATTAACGGGCTTACTCAAAATCAGAACAGAAGACTTAATCGATTATTTAGAAGGAAAGGAGTATTGAATGAAAGAGTTATCGCTTACAGTATTTGCATGTGTGATGTTCATAAATATCATGTTATTCCTCTTCGGATATTACGTTTCATGGGACGTTGTAGAGTATGCCGGACTCACAGGAGCAATATCATCTGTAATCGTTAAATTGTTTTCAGACTTTGAAAATGAAAATAACCGAGATGCTGGAACACCCCGGTTATAAGAAGGTTTTAATTATTATCCCTTAATTAAAAAACCACACTTTTATGTTAACAGAAAGGAACGAAAAATGGAAGAACTTTTAAGTAAAAATCCTGAATTCAATAAATTATATTTTGAAATTTGCAACAAGCTTGAAGAAATCAGAGTGGCTTCAAAGAGACATGATTTCGACAGACTGACAATAACAATATCAACAAGAGAAGATGTTACACCGGGAGATTATTTTATCCTTCTCTCAGCTTCAAAGGAACATTACAACGGTTATACATCATGGTATGCAGACATAACCGGCAAGAGCGAATCGGAAGCAACATTATCTTTCTCAGAGATGGATTACAAGTATCAGAAGGGAGTAGAAAAGCATGAATTCACTATTTGAGTTAACAAATGAATATATGGTCCTTTTAGAAATGGCCTGTGATCCTGAGGTAGACGAGCAGATATTAGCAGACACACTTGAAGGACTTGAAGGCGAACTTGAATACAAGGCCGAGAATTACGCTAAAGTCATGGCAGACATGGACGCTGAAGCCGAAGGACTTGATAAGCAGATTAAGAGATTACAGGAGCGCAAGAACGCACTTAAGTCTCACAAGGAAACAATGAAGAAGAGCCTTGAAAACATGATGAGAGTAACAGGCAAGACTAAATTCAAGACAGAGTTATTCAGTTTCGGAATACAGAAGAATCCTGCTTCACTCAGAATCAATGAAGACTTGGATATCAACGATGTACCGGCAGAGTATTTAAAGTTTGCAGATCCTGAGATAGACAAAGCAGCAGTGAAGGAAGCAATTAAGAAGGGCGAAGAGTTTACCTGGTGCCACATGGAACAAACAGAAGGATTAAGAATCAGATAAGGAGAGAGCTTATGGTCACATATGAAGATATTAAAAAAGCAAATGAAGAGATAAGAACTACAGACATTAAGGGTAAGGAATATGCAGAGGTTAACCAGAGGATAAAAGCTTTCAGAATGGTTTATCCCACAGGCTATATCAAAACAACAATGGTTAGCAATTCAGAAGGTGTATGTGTATTCAAAGCACAGGTTGGCTTTTATTCAGATGAAGGAATAATGCAGATACTCGGAGACGGAACAGCATACGAAAGAGAGAACTCTTCATTTATCAACAAGACATCATATATCGAAAACTGCGAGACATCGGCCGTAGGAAGAGCGTTAGGTATGGCAGGATTCGGTATTGATACATCGGTAGCAAGTGCTGAAGAGGTACAGAACGCTATTAATAATCAGAGAGCTGAAGCACCTAAGAACGACAGGGTTAAGGAAGCAGACCTGAGAGCTAAGGTACTCGGTTACATAAACAAATGTCAGATGAGCAAAGAAAACATAGATAAGATTTGCCAACTGTACAAAGTAAAAGACATCAAAGACATGAACGCACAGCAGTGCAGTCACTTATTAAACACTTGGAAAAAGAAGGGAGTAAACATCGATGAATAATTGGAACGGCACAGGGAGACTTGTTAAAGATCCTGAAATCAGATACGCAAACGGACAGAACGGACAGCTTTGTATAGCTTCATTTAACCTGGCTGTAGACAGAAGATTTAAGAAGGAAGGCGAAGCAACAGCAGACTTTATAAGCTGCAAGGCCTTCGGTAAGACAGCAGAGTTTATACAGAAATATTTCCATAAAGGAATGAAGATGGGAGTCTCAGGAAGGATTCAGACAGGATCATATGAGAAAGATGGTCAGAAGAGATACACAACAGACATCATCATCGAAGAGGTTGAATTCCTTGAGAAGAAGGAAAGCACACCAAACAGTAATCCGACACCTGACAACTTTATGAGTATCCCGACAGACAATATCGATAGCGAGATACCTTTTAACTAACTAAATAAAAACTGCAATGTGACTGTATTTTGTGGGAGACGTGCAGGTGCCTTACGGTGGTTGAGTTCGAGTCTCTTGTCTCCTGCAATGAAGTGCAAAGTGGTAACCGTATTAAAAGGAAGTATTTATGAGAGCACAGTTTCACGATGTATCAAAAACTCTGCAAGGAGATATGGTTATTTCCTTCAGGGTCCCGGACATCGACCTAAACAAAATTGAAAAGCTGAAAGATAAGCCACTTGATCTTGAGATAAAGAAGCACAGTGAAAAGAGAAGCCTTAATGCTAATGCATACTTTTGGCAGTTATGCGACAAGATAGCAAAGAAGCTCGGAAGCGATAAAGACACTATTTATCTCAGACAGTTAAGGTCATACGGAGTCTTCCAGGATATCGAGATAATACCCGAAGCCATAGAGCTCTTTAAAAGGGAATTCAGATACATGGAGATATTCGATGACGGATACGGAGTATCGGATATAGCGACGGTTAGATGTTATTTCGGGTCCTCAAAGTACAACACAAAGGAAATGAGCGAACTGATAGAAGGAACTGTGAGAGATGCGCAGGACTTGGGTATAGAGACATTAACAGGCGATGAGATAGCACACATGTGCTCATTGTGGAAAGGAGACGTATGAAGGACATCAGAAGAATAGATAAAGTAGTCAGACACGTACTTACGACAGTACCTGAGACACGAAACAGCGACGATATGTTGTGGGTTAAGGTAATCAAAGTAATGAGCCCGGATGCAGCTAATCTTCCGTTTCAGGATGTAATGTGCAGAAGAAAAGAACTCGGAGTACCTTGCTTTGAGTCAGTCAGAAGGACAAGGCAGAAGCTACAGGCACAGTACAAGGAACTGAGAGCGACGGAAGCAGTCACAGAAGGCAGATACGAAGCATTCAAAGAGGTTTTGGATTATGTTACGGAGTAAGTACGGAGCCCACAAGGTAAAGACTGAAGAAGGCACCTTTGACAGCAAGAAGGAATACAGACGATGGCTTGAGCTGAAGCACCAGGAAGAAATCGGATTCATAAAGGACCTTGAGAGACAGGTTAAGTATGAACTGATACCGTCTCAGAAGGGCACAGAACGGAACGAGAGGCCGTGTGTATATAAAGCCGATTTTGTATACCGACGGGGAGCAAAAACCATTGTAGAGGATGCCAAAGGGCTACGGACACCGGAGTACGTGATCAAGAGAAAGCTCATGAAGAGAGTATACGACATAGAAATCATAGAGGTTTAAACATGAAAGAAAGCTTCATTTTTTACAAAAGTTGGGGAGAAACAATTAAAGAGCTTCCTGAAGAATATAAATGCAAGGTTGTTGATGCACTTATCGATTATGCATTTGAAGGAAAGCAAATTGATGATCTTGAGCAGCTTGTTAAAGCAATAGTAAAACCCATGTGTTCTGAAATCGACAAGAATACGGAGAAATATAACAAGAAAGTAGAAAACTTAAAAAACAACTCTCGAAATCGTACCGAAATCGAAACGAAATCGAAACGAAATCGGAACGAAATCGAGGGGGATAATGTTAATGATAATGTAAATGTAAATGTTAATGATAATAAGAATGTTAATGATTTAAAAGAGACTCCTTCGGAGTCTGTATGTAAGAAAAAAACAAGCAAAAAAGAAAGCCCGGTTTATTTCCCTCAGGACGAACTACTTGAGAAAACATTCCAGGATTACATCACTACTCGTAAACAGATTAAAGCACCTATGACGGATAGGGCTATTGAACTGGCTATCAATAAGCTTACTGAACTATCAAACGGGGACAACAATAAGGCCGTGAAGATATTAGAGCGAAGCATTATGAACGGGTGGAAAGGATTATTTCCCCTGGATGATCCACCAAACAATTCAGGGGGCAAACCTGATTTACATGAAAAATTCAAAGCATTAGACGACTGGTTAGAAGGGAGAAAACAAAGTGACGGAAGAACAATTTTTGATAATTGCTAAAACAATAAAAACATTTTATCCAGACAAGAATATTATTCAGACGAATGAAGAAGCGACTCTCTGGTATGAAATGCTTAAAGACATTGAGTACGATGCAGCTTCTGCTGCTGTTAAGAGGTGGGTATCACTGAATAAGTGGTGTCCGACTATTGCAGATATCAGGGAGCTGTCAACAGTGGTAAAAGGCAACACTGTTAACGAGTGGGAAGAAGAATGGGACAAGGTTATCGATGCTGTTCACAGATACGGATACACAAGACCTGAAGAAGCTCTGAACTCTTTACCTGATATGACAAGGAACATCGTTAAAAGACTTGGATACAAGACTATCTGTATGAGTGAGAACATCAGCATTGAACGTGCGAACTTTAGAGACGTATATAACCGGGAAGCTGATAAACAGAGAGAGCAGAATATTTTATCAAAAGACCTTAAGTCTGAGATCCTGAGTATCTCACAAAGCGCAGTAAAGGCAATAGAAGGATGATAACAGAACTGGAGAAAAGATTTATGGAGTATTTAAAACGTGGGGATCAGATAGTTACAACAGATGCCCTGGATATGAAGCAGGTATGCAAACATCTTGACCGTGAAGGAATAGAGTACGAGACAAAGAAGAACACTATTTACATCACGAAGGGAGTGCCTGACAGAAAGGAGTAGGCTTATTAATACTTTAATACAAATTGTTTTAGGAGCAATGTTATATCTTTGTGGGTTATCACTCGGATACATACTTGGATGCACAAAGGAGAATAAAGATATAGCATGAAGCATTTAGGAGATATCACAAAACTAAACGGCAGTGAACTACCGATAGTTGACATTATAGTCGGTGGAAGCCCTTGTCAGGATTTATCCATAGCAGGTAAACGGCAAGGACTTGCAGGAGAACGATCAGGACTGTTCATGGAACAGATAAGAATTATTAAGGAGATGCGTAATGAAAGCAAAAGACGACTGGAAGAATCTTCCGGGACAGATGACAATATTCGATTTCTTAGGCCCCGATTCATGGTGTGGGAAAACGTACCAGGAGCCTTCAGTAGCAACAAAGGAGAAGACTTTAGAGCAGTGCTCGAAGAAACAGCGAAAATCGTCTGTGAAGATGCCGTTATTCCTCGACCTGAGGGGGGGCATTGGTCACCTTCAGGATGCATTATGGGAGACGGGTGGTCCATTGCTTGGAGAGTACATGATGCACAGTTTTGGGGAGTGCCCCAAAGAAGAAAACGTATCGCTCTTGTCGCAGATTTTGGAGGATCAAGCGCACCCGAAATACTCTTTGAGCGCAAAAGCATGTCAGGGAATACTGAACAGAGCAGAGAGGAGAGGCAAGACTCTCCCGGAGCAGCTTTATCAGGCACTGAAGAGGCAATTAGTTTTCAAGAACGATCAGGAAAGCCAGGGGGGGGACAGAAATGGAAGGAAACAGAGGTGTGCGATACATTGAATATTTTTGATAACAGTGAAACGAGAACACCCGTCATCATCATAGAAAACCATCCACAAGACAGCAGATGGAAAATATGTGAAGATAATGTTTTTCAAACACTGTCAAGCAGTATGGGAACTGGGGGGGGTAACGTACCAATGATAATTCAAACTATAAAAAATGAGATAGGGGGGGCACTGAGTATAGGCAACGGACAGATACATGATGCAATGAGCCCTTCGTATGAAATATGCAAAACATTAAATTGCATGGATGATCCTATGAAAATTGTAGAGGAGAAAAACATGGAGACAGTAGTAAGAAGGTTAACACCATTAGAGTGCGAGAGGCTTCAGGGTTATCCCGATGGATGGACAGACATCGGAGACTGGATAGACAGCAAAGGTAAAAAGCATAAAGGAGATTCTGATGCACCACGATACAAGGCACTCGGAAACAGTATAGCCCTTCCGTTTTGGGAGTGGATGGCTGAAAGAATTGTAGCACAGTACGACAGACCTACAACGATGGCAAGTCTGTTTGATGGTATAGGTGGATTTCCTTTAGTCTTTAGCAGATGTGGATGCACACCTGTATGGGCGAGTGAGATAGAGGAGTTTCCTATAGCAGTAACAAAAGTAAGATTTCCAGAAGAGGAGTAAACATGGATGCACTGAAAAAAGCAGAAAAGGAATTGGATGAAGAGTCGTCAAGAGCTATGCAGCTCGGATTCTATCGCTCAATACTCACACTGAGCACAGAGTTTGGATGGAAGAAGCTCAGGATAGAACGATTCCTCGATAATGCCTCGGATGTATACACGGAATGCAGAGGCGACGGTAGAAAGTCTCTCATTCAGATGTGTGATGAAGAGACCGGCATAGAGGTCCGTAACGATGCAGATGAAAGTTATCTTGATACCCCGTATCTATGTCAGGAGATATGGGATCGTGAAAGGGTACGGTATGAGAAGATGCCTTACCCGATGCAGAGAGCTTATTTCATCTCAGTACGGCAGCACATGAAGAAATGGATGTATGCACAGGTTATGGCTTCTATCATCCTGGCATTACACCGAAAGGAAGGATGGGGCCATGAGAGGATCGTTAAGTTTCTCGAAGCTTCCGAAAAGTACAAAGCAAATCAGAATATCGAAGAGCTGAAGGCAACAGTCGAGTCTGAGACGGGTATGAAATACGTGTGGACGGGTCAGGACTTATGCCTGGTTAACAAAGAGTTTAAAGGAATAACAAATGTCGTTTCAGAAACGACAAGAGAGGTGGACGAATGAAGAAATTATACAATTACAAAAAATTAGAGCTATTGGACGAGGACGAGATCAAAGAAATCCCGGATGAGAATGTGATTTTTCACGACGGAGTATTATTTATCTTCTGCTCATGTGGTATGGATAAGGACTGCGAGGCCCACAGAATATTTATAGATCCTCAGTACGACGAAGCAATAAGCCTTAAGGATATCGCAATTAAGTATCCCCTGGTTGACAAGGTTATCTATGAGACAGGCCTTGAAGGATATGTGTACAGCTACGGCAACCACAAGTACGGAGAGTGGGAGCGTGTAGGCGAAACAGTAGGATATGCGTAAAGGGGGACTCAATGACAATAGTAATTACTTTAGGCGACTTAATACTATTGATTTTTATGACAGTCGCAGCATTGTATTCCATCCTGTATGCTCTCTGGCTATATGCCGGGGAGCAGAAAAGGAAGAGGAAACGGAAGAAAAGGGTAGAGACTGAAATCTATTACGACGATTACGATGATGGGAGATAAACATGGGAGAGTTAAGGAAAACAAATTATGGTGCTTGGGTATATGACGATGGTACATTAAACGAAAATGAAAAAGCATTGTTGTATATCAAAGAGAGTGCCGAAAGCGTAGGAATAGAAATTATACCCGACAAAACGGCTTTTGACATTCCTTTTATGGCAGAGGTAATGAGAAGATTACGAAATGGGAGATAAAACATGAAAACAATAATTAAACTTGATGTACCCGAATATCAGATAGGGCAAGAGGTAAGCATATACTTTAAAGACACTATGATGATTAAGGGAGTAGTGCAAAAACCAAAGACAGGGCATTGGAAACGCATTAGTATTGATAAGTATGTTCAACACGCTATGGCATATTACAAGTGTTCTGTATGCGACAAGGATATAATCGGAACGCATAACTATTGTCCTAATTGTGGTGCAAAGATGTCAGAAATCCCGACAAGTCCAGAAAGGAACGGCAAGGAAGAAAGTGAGGTAGAAGAATGAATAAATTATTTTTATCTTTAGATGATGCCGTGAAAGTAGCGGTCAGAGAGTTTGATATTGATTCTGTTTTGGCAAGACAAGAATTTGAGCAGAAATGTTATGTGACGGATAATCAATATATAATTGGCTACCATGATGGGTTAAGAGATGCAATAAAAGCAATCGAGGACAAGGCAGAAAGTGAGGAATAAATGAAAAAATTAAGGATTTTGCTAATAACAATATTATTCGTATTTGTCCTAAACGGATGCAATTACGAATTAGATTTTAATTATACATACGATTATGGATATATCTTATTGCCTAACGGTGAATATGTTGAAGGAAAGGTTGAAACATGGTCTAATTTTGAAGATTGCGAACAGATACAAGTTGTTATAGACGGTATCACCTATCTTACAGATACAACAAGATGCGTATTGGTTAAATATGG
>Ga0326512_10000297_pt1 | contig 42129 bp, 29 predicted proteins | sample 1_2617_0518_D_FD_203652 | JGI IMG/M metagenome (GOLD analysis project Ga0326512, IMG submission 203652) | Bovine rumen microbial communities from UC Davis, California, United States - 1_2617_0518 | ecosystem: Host-associated > Mammals > Digestive system > Stomach > Rumen | place: USA... | reverse complement strand
ATAAGTCTACCAGAACCAGAACAATTGACTGATGGAGCTTATATTGTTATTCCTGGGGCCGATGGAAAAACTTACCTACTCTATTATAAACAGATTCCCGAAGTAGACCCAAAATATTATACACAAGAACCAGAAGCAACATTAGAAGTACAATCAGTGCAAGATATACTAACAGAATTGACCGGGATTGGATATACTTATGATAAAGGGTTACTGTATGCAAGTTTTCCTGTTCAAGCTACGTATTTCTATAATTTCCCTGGCCTAGAACTTACACCAAACTATCTAGAAACTCATAACATATTAGCGAGTATTAAAAGTAATCAGGGGGTTATTGATTTCTGGTCTAAAACAATAGGAAGTAATGGATACGAAGAGGGTGATATTTCTATACAAGTGGAGGAGTTGACTGGGGAATTTAACTATAGAGTAACAGTAGAGCGATTTGACTATGTAGAGGTTTTTGAAGGTACTCTAGAAGAAGGTACAGAAAATGAAAGACTAGATTATATAATTTCAAAGAATTCTAATCTAGTATACTGTAACTTATTGAAAAAAGAAAAATTGCCCACTGGTACTTGGAAAATGAAAGGTGCTGTAGAAGAAAAATTTACTCCAAAATTTTATAAAAAAGCGTTAAACGAAATATTTAAATCAGGTGATACTGTATTCTTTGACTATCTTCTAATCCCTGACATATCAAAATATGAAGAAGATTTAGACATAGAAGAAGGGAATCACTACAAAATATACGATACTTTACTAGAATATGCAGAATTAATAAATTGTCAAATCTTAATAGAAAATACATTGATAGAAAATACTAAGAAAGAAAATTACTTATTTAATTATACAGATGATAAATACAATCGCCTAGTATATTTCTACAATGGATTATCAGTAAAAGGTAATGACAGACCAGGCTATTACTTGTTCTTGAGAGGGCTACTTTCTGGTATATATTCGATAACAACAGACCTAGCACTCTACCAAAGTCCTGTAAATGACCCATACAGCCAAGGAGAGATAAATATAGATAAATATAAAAGTAACTACCTAATTGATAATGGAATAACCTACTTTTATAAAAACTATTTAAATGGAAAAGACTATATTACTACTGTATGGATGAGATTCGCATTAGGAAAAATCGGCAGAGAACTAGAAAAGAATAAATGGAATTATCTATCAGAAAGAATAACCGGTAAATTAATTAGTAAAATAGTAAGTATCTTAGAAAGAATCAGAGATAGCTTTTCAATTATTAGATATATAAATGTTACTAAGACAGAGTTTGACTATACTAATAATAGAATTAACTTAACAATAGAAACAGGAGTATCTGATTTAATTGAAAATAGTATCTCAATGGATATAACAATAAATTATAATAAATTATAAATATGGCAACAGTTGCTGATTTAGTAAGAAAAAGTGAAGGAAGTAGACAAAAATTTATTGACTACGAAAAAACTTATCGTGATAATAACAAAGAATTCCTAAGAGGTGATATGTGGGAGTTTAAATTCTTTAATGCTCCTAAGATTGTATATTACCCGGGAGACGATATTATCAATGCCCGACTTAATTCCGTAAACGTTGGTATCGATTACAGCGTTAACGGTTTTGAAAAGAGAATGAGAAATAACTTTGTTCTCTATCAACAGACTGGTCAGAATACTTCAGGTACACTTACACTAGGATTTGTAGACCGCGAAGACCAGGCAATTACATACTTTATTGATGACTGGAGACAAAAAATTGCAGATCGTGATACTAAATATTCTTTCAGAAAAGATGACTTGGTAGGTGACTGTCAATTAATTATCACTAACTCGTCTCGTATTGATGTTCGTACACTTAAATTCTACAACGTAATCATTGCTGATGGTACTGTGGATGAAAATGGTCAACAGGATGATGGTACAGATAGAGCTGATATTCAATTGAGCTTGAAATTCGAACATTATAGTGCTAACTGCTTGATAATCAATGAGTTACAAGTATTGCTACTTATGATAGTGATATCATTCGATAACATTTTAAATTGCTGGAAAATAAGAAAATAAATCAGCAGACCTTTAATAGGTTTCAACGACTATAGTAAATGCCCTTATGAACATAAGGTGATAATATAGTCTAAACTAGAATAGAAATATTCTGTTTAATAATTTTGAGAGAGTTCAACAATCTTTAATTGAATATTTATTTTATTTTATTAAGTCCAAGTTTTTTCAGGGGCTGGTAGTTGAAAATTGATCATAATATTCTATATGATTTTAGGGAGCTGGAGGTCTGCAGCTTCTAGCTCCCATTTTATATAAAATCATATAGGATAAAATTAAACAAAGATATAAAATATAGAATATTTATGAAAATAACAGATCCAATATCAAGAAAAGATTTAAAATTACATAATAAAAATCTTTCAGAAGAAGAGGTAAAACATTTACTTAATACTAAGTATAAAAACTGTTTTCCTCATACTAAAAAATTTCTGGAAGAGAACTTTAAATCAAAAGAATATGTTCTTTATCCAAATACAATAATAGTGAAAGAGGATATAATAGAAAATTATATAAACAGTAGGAAAGACGCAGGTTTTATACCTTCTTATGATTTTTCCTTACTTCCTGACTTTATAGTAAATAAAAGAAGAGATACATTAACTATAATATGTCATGAAAAAATTTGTGGCATTGAAGTCGGAGAATTTGAAACAACTTACCATGAATTAGTCACTAAAGGAAAAGGCGATCCTTTTAAAATAAGCAGTTTTAAATCTTATACAAATCCCGACTTAATCGAGAATAAAGAGGAAACGGAAAGAATAAAGAACATAATATTAAAAAACTGTGGGGATAACTATGGATTAGATAATTTGCGATATGTAAATTCATACACTCCTATGAAAATATACTGCAACAATTGCAAAAAATATTTTTGGATAAGATGGGAAAGTATGAGAAAATTTAAAAATGGAGGAAATTATTGTATATGTCAAAGATGTAATGTTATTAATTCTGCTAAAGATAAAACATATTCAATTGAAATATTAATTGAAAGATCAAAAGAAAAATATGGAGATACCTTTGATTTTTCACTTGCTAAGCCATATTATAAGAATTTATTTTCTCCAATTCCTATAATATGTAAGGATTGTGGAAATATTTTTTGGCAAACTGGATATCAACATCTTGATTCTAAATCCAAATATCCTTGTCCAAAATGTAGACTTGAAATAGCTTCTAGAAATTCTTCATATAGTAAGGAAGAGCTTACTGAAATGATTATCAACGGTATAGGAAATGGATATGAAATATTAAGCAATGATTATAAGTTAGTTACAGATTATGTCACAATACTCGAAAAATGTAGTGGAAAAGAGTTTACTCAACCGATTAAAAACTTAAGACTTGGAAAAATTGATACAGAAAATTCATCTTTAGAATATTGTGTCAAAACAACCCTAAATAAAATCAATGTTGATTTTCATACTCATGAATATATAAAAGATAAAATAATGGGAGCTCATAAAAAAGTTGTTATAATAGATTTTATTGTATTATATAACAATAAACAATTTTGGATTGAATGTAATGGACAACAGCATTACTATTATAAAAGCTTTTTAGGATTAAGCAGATTAGAGGATTCTAATACTTCTAGAGAAGAGTTTCAACGAAGATTAGATAGAGATAAAAATGTTGAAGAGTTTTGCAAAAAGAATAACTACATATATGTGGAAATTCCGTTTAATATAAACTATTCAAAGATAGAAAAACTATTGAGAGATATTATATTGAATAATATAGATCCTAATAGTGTAATAAAACGTCCAAAAATATTAATAGTATGATCACTAAATTTAAGAAAAAGTTGTTCTCTATAAATGATAAATCACATTTTTTAAATTATATTGGAAGATTAGCTGGATTTATCATCAAAGGTAAAGAACTTCACTGGTCGGCACCAAAAAAAGATATTCATCAATATTTAGATGATTTTATCACTGAACTTATAAAAATTCAGGACTTAGTTGCCGAAGGTTACATGGGAATTCTGGGTAAAATGGGACCTAATGACGTTCCTTATACTCCTTGTAATGCCCACGATGCAATGACATTTATTGATGAAGTTATTAGAGAAACTGAAGACTTCTATAGAGGTATTCCTGATGGTACTGAATTCAAAGGTCTAACAAGCGAAACAGAAACATTCATTAATAATTGTCGAAAGTATAAATATTTATTTGGTCTCTGCGACTGTTAATAAAAATAAAAATAAAAATGATAGTATTAAGAAATAAAGAGTTTGCAATAAACCCTCCCAAAGAAAAGAGAAAGCCATCAAAGAAGCAACTAACAGAAGGACTTGTCGGGGCGGGAATGATTAGCACGGGTATTGGTACTATTAAACCAGCCGTTAGAATTTTAGAAGAGGGAATTAACTCCGGAGAAGGAGAATTAACGGGAAGAGTAGTTAGATTTCATAATACACTATCAAATAAGGCTGAACGGATTATGAAAGAAGGACTTGATGGAAATAAAACTCTTGATCCAAACTCATATACTAACAAAGTACTTGATGGTGCTGCAACCAAAGACGGCAGACCTTTAGTATATACAGCGAAAGATAAAAGGATTGCAGATACAGTCGGATTGTCAAGGCAACTCTCAGGAAATGCAAGAGACGCAGGCAGAACGTTAGAGATAAATATTCCCTATGATAACATCAAGAATAGAAGAGTTCTAGATAATCCAGAACAACTTGGACTCAGCGAAGATGGATATATCAAAGAGATGAAGAAAAGGGCATATGAAAAATTAAAAGCTCAAGGACTAAGTGAAAGAACTGCCAAATCTGCGGTCGATTCTCCAATGTTCGAAGCAAATATGAGAGCAAATTATCAAGCAGTAGATGCTAAAATTGGACCTACAAGAATATATGAAGGAACTATTGCTCCGGAATATATAAAGGGTTCAAAAGTATATAAACCTAACTCTATAAAAGAGTGGGGTAGTTACGTAAAAAACAACCCTAAGAGATTTATTAGGGGTGCACGGAAATATGCCCTTCCAGTAGCCGGAACAGCAGTTTTATTAGGCGGAGGGTCAATACTTGCTGCAAATGCTATAAAGAATTCTAATAAAAATGATAATACTAAGAAATAGAAACTTTTCATTTATGGAAAAAATGAAAGGTAATCCCAAATTAAGAAAATCAATACAAGAATATCAGAGTATAAAACCTGATAATGATATACTTGACGAGTTTCCTTCTCTAAAGGGTCACGATGACTTTCTCCGATACCTAACCTGGTTGAGTAAAAATGTTCCTTCTAGCTCTACTACAATGTGGACACAAAAAGGAACCGGTCTGATAATCTATTCTTATAGTGGAATGATGAATCAAGCAAATGGAAAATACCCTATTGCTGTACAAAGAACGGGTGAAGAAAGGTTCGTACTATTACAGACAAACTGTGGAGATAATGATTTTATAATTTCATATCACCCTAAGACAAAAGAGTATATAATTACAAGAGAGTCAGCCAGGTATATGATCCTAAACAGGGCCATTAATAATATATTCGGTCAGAAGGGTCCACAGCTTGTAGGTAAATTCAAGTCATTTGGACAAGCCTTCAACTATATAAACAAAAATATTTACACAACTACGGTTTATTATAGTGAAAAAGATTTTGCTAAACACGATGAAAATTGGTATAAAGGCGAAGAGACAGACTTTCAGAAGAGAAATCGAAAAAATATAGTTAAAACTTTAGCGGGATTTGGAGCTACTACAGGTGCATACACGAAAGGCTTTAAGACGTGGGAAGATCAGAGTTCTAAAAGATATGCGAAGAAACTTGAAGCAGAAAATGCCGACTTTATTAAAAAGATTAAACTAGAAGAACTCAAAGGCCTGCGTGGTGTAGTTAATCCTGCTGACAGAGCCGCCTATAATAAGTATGTAGAAAATGCGACTAAGATAGTGAAAAATAGTGAGGAAGCTACGAAGAGATTTATGAAAAGAGCGGATAAAGTAGTTACTAAGAATACACTAAAAGGTGGTGTTAAAGGTGCTGCTAAAGGTCTTGCTATTGGTGGAGGTCTAGCAATAGTAGCTAATCACGCTCTAAAAAAGAGTCATGAAAGGGGAAATGCTATTAGAAGAAATAAAACAAAAAAGAAAAATAGTTAAATTATGGCAAAGAATGTATCAGTACAACACCTAGGCTCTAATAGAAAAAAGCGTCCTGGGGTCCACTCTAAATGTAAAAGCTCTAGACTTAAAAGATCTAAGAACTATAAGAAAAGATACAGAGGACAAGGGAGGGTCTAGGTTATGCTACTCGTTCGAAATAAAAATAAATACGTCGAAATTAATAATGAATCTGACGTAAAAGAGCTTCTGGTATCTAGTGGAAAAATAAAAGACATAGAAGACTCATTACGATGGTTGAAGGAAAATAATGAGCCAGATTTCACCCTAAGTTCTGAGAAAGATATATACATACTAGAAGAAGCCCCTATTAATAAATCAATACTGGAGAAAGCAATGAATTCGTCAAAGTGCGGAGATATAATTGCCTGTCCAAACATAAATGGAGAAACTCAATATTTTACAATTATCCACCTTGGTAAAAATGGTAATGGAGACTTTGTTAATGATGATCTAACTGATATTACAAGAGAATTACTTAAGTTAAAGCTACGCGGAATATCATGGATCTCAATGACAAATGCAGAAAGAGACATCTTAGACGACATATCTTACTGGGGAATAACATTTACAATATAAAAAAAAATGATAATATTTAAAAAGAAATCATTCTCTTATCACATCGATTGCATGGATTCTGACGGTAAGAGATACATACTACCCGCCAAAAAAGATCCTAAGACCGGGAAAGAAATAACATCACCTTACCGAATATACTATAATCCAGACGGTTCAGTGACAGTTAAAGACGATAAGTCCGGAAAGGTAATAAAAGAACTACCTCCCAAGAAAAAATAGTTGGAGGCACATAGAGGCCGTTCCAATGAAAAAGAATAAATTTCCCATAACTTTGCTGAAAAAAGGCAGATACCTTTCAATAGGATTATGGGAACTGGAAAAAACACAGACGAAACGGGGTGAAGACGTTATCTATGATGAAAGATAAGAAAATAGTTAATTTGTTGAATTACTTGAGAACTTTTTTTCGCGTGAACGAAGTTCTGGTAATCACCCCTCTCCTCCTACATAAAGTAGTCGAGAGAGGCCGCTGCGCGGGGAGGTGAAACCTATTGAATATTTAGGGATATGGAGGACTTCGTAGGGAAAGGAAAAATGAGAAAAATTTTAAACATATTATTATTATTACAGTATGATCAAAAGCTTTGAAAAAAAATTATCAATTTATGGTTTAAACTTGAGGTTATTCATTGACTTCGTATGGACCTAAAATTATTTCTAATAAATTCATTATGGATAGTGTAATAAAATTAAATGTACCAGAAAAAATTAGGTATATAAGTGAATGGAAAGGGTTTAATTTATTTGATTTCACTTACATATTAAACAAGCAAATTCCTGGTTGTGGCTTCACTGAATGGTGTATTGGGAACAACATGAACGTTGTTCTCTGTAGCCCTAGACGTATTCTTCTTGAAAATAAAGAAGACCAACACAAAGGAGAAGTGTTTTATGTGAGGAATGAAAGGGAGATAGTATTAGATTTGGATAAGGATCTAACAAAGGTCTCTAAACCTAATGATAATCCCGCAGACGATTCAGTACAAGATGGTGAATTATATCAGCAAATAGGGGAAAAACTTTCTAACTATATTTATAATAGGTCTATTTCAGGTAAACCAATTAAAATTCTAGTAACTTATGATAGTTTTTGCATAGTAAAAAACTTACTATTGGCCAAAGGTATTCTTCAAACTTTTAATATAGTAGTAGATGAATTTCAGTCAATTTTCACAGATTCTCGTTTCAAGTCGGACGTTGAATTGAAATTTGTTTCTCAGCTTAAGGATTTGCAGAAAGTGTGTTTCGTTTCTGCAACCCCAATGATAAGAGAATACTTGGATATGTTAGATGAGTTTAAAAATCTCCCTTATTATGAACTTGACTGGTCGGCACTCAATTCAGGTAGATTAAAAAAGCCATCACTTATTATTAGGTACTCTAGATCAATCTATGAGTCCGCTAAAAATATCATTAATCTTTACAAATCCGGTAATTTCGAATATAAGTATATAAAAGAGGGTGATATAGTGCGCAAGATAGTTTCTAAAGAGGCGGTGATTTATGTTAATTCGGTTAATAATATTATAGGTATTATTAAAAGAACTGAATTAAAACCAGATCAAGTAAATATCCTCTGCGCAAGAACACCTAATAATATATCTAAGATTGAAAAGAGACTTGGGAAAGGTTTTGATATAGGTCGTGTTCCTCTAAAAGGTGAGCCACATAAGATGTTTACTTTCTGTACAAGGACAGTATACCTAGGAGCTGATTTTTACAGTACAAATGCACGAACATTTATTTTAAGTGATGCAAACATAGAGACGCTTGCAGTAGATATTTCTATGGATTTACCCCAAATTTTAGGTAGACAGAGGTTAAATGAGAATCCGTGGAAGAACTATGCAGAATTTTACTATAAACCTTTGATTAAGAAAGGTATGAATTCACGAGAGTCTTTTGAAAAATTGATGCAATTTAAAAAATCTGAGACAGAAAACGTAATAAATTTCTATTATAAAAGCCATGCAAATAGCAGTAAAGAGGAACGTGAGAGTACTATACGGTTTTATCAAAGAGGTATCGCGGCCTTAAATTACAGGAACGATTATGTATCGTTGTCGTGGAGCGATTCTGTAAATGAATATGTACCTGTCTTCAATAGTCTTGTTATGATAGCCGAAAAAAGAGCATTTGATATTCAGCAGATAGATTATGCTGATAGGTTTAGTGTATTTTCTAATATCTCAAATATATTAGGGCTAGAAGAAGACTATGAACAAATAAAAAAGATATTAGGTACATTACGAGAACAGACAACCCTTTATGATAAACTGAAATTTTTATGTAATGTACTCGATCAGGAAATTGTAAACGAGACAATATTATTGGATCAGATTAATGAAAAACATTTCGCTGAATATTTTAAAGTATTGGGCGTAGATAGGATTAGGGCGCTTGGATATAATGTCACCTGTTTAAATAAAGAGTTAGGGATTTTATCTTTTGATAAGAGTCAGCTTAAGGATTTAATCTATAGCACTTTTATTCCAGGTAATTCTTATCTATACTCTGACATAAAAAGTAAATTAAAAGATATTTACTCTAAGTGTGGTTATCAATCTTCTGCTAAGGCTGTAGACCTAGAGAAATATTTTAAGGTAATTTCAGTAAACATTAACATAGGTAATGGAAAAAGATCAAAAGGTTATAAAATAATAGAGGAGAAAAAGTAATGTTATATTTAATTAAATCAGCTTCTTGGAATAAGAAGAAAAACAATTTTGAGTTTATTTTAAAAATTGGTTATACTAATGATAATGGTCTTAGTATTCGTAAGTCCGCCTATTTAAATCATAATCCTACTATAGAGATTCTTTACACAATACCTAATGCTACATTAAACCACGAGCGACGTATTCATCAGTATTTTGAAAAGTATAGAGTATACGGGAATGAGTGGTATTCTTATGAGGACGAAATTATTAGGTTTTTCAAAAGTAATAATACCGCTAAGTCACTAGACTCAGTTCTACCAAAGGAAAGACCTAGTAAGAAAAAAGAGAAGAAAGAAATCCGTGAGAATAAACGGCGTAAATTTTTAGCTTGGATAGAGACCCTTCAGGAGCCTATAAAAAGTGCAATGCAAGAGTATTTAGGTCTTAGGACTCTAGTAGATAAGCTTAAATTTCTCTGTGATTTGAGTGACAAAGGACTTTTAAGTTCTGAGGTATTGAGTAATCTTATGGAAAAACATTTCTATAAATACTTTACAATCTTAGGGGCCTCTAAAGTAAAAGCATCTGGATACAACCCCACATTATTGAATAGAGAACTAGGGTTTATTTCATTTGACAAAACAAGACTAGCAGATAAGATATATAGTGAGTTTATTATTGGCAATAGATATACTTTAGTTTATATTCGAGATGTACTAAGAAGAATTTACGATGAGCTAAGCTATCCTAAGATACCTGTTGCTACAGACTTAGAGCAATTCTTTGAAGTTAAAGTTATACAGGTAAATAAGAGTTTAGGAAATGGAAAATATAAAAGAGAAAGAGGTTTTGAAATTTTATCAAAAAAGTAAAAAAGAGCTTTCTATATCTTTAATAATTTATTTGTTGGTAGGATAGATAGTTCAGTATAATTAGAAGTTTAATTCTATAGTGATTATTTTGCTATAGAATATTTATTTTTTAAAGGAGTTTACATGAATATTGACGTTTCATTATTGCCCAGTGGTGGCTATGGCTATGATTTTCCGAGTATTAGGATTCAGCCGTTAAATTTTTTAGAGATAACACAATACTTAGCTAACGTTCCAGAGGATGATGAATTGGGGCGTTATTTATTTGATATGAATATGCTAAGAGACGATGACAAGAATATTGAGAATTGTTATATAATGGATATAGATTTCTTAATATTTTACAAGAAGCTTTGTACAATAAGTGACAATTTGACTTACCAGGTTGAAATAAAGTGTCCTGATTGTGGAAAGGCCTTAAAGAAGTCGATAAGTTTTGAGAAGGATATTCATTTTAAGCAGATTGACCCTAAGATTATGAATGGGGCCAAGATAGAATTAGGGGGTCACAAATATGATACAATTGTGCCTACTTTCAAGGATTTTATGAAGGTATTTAATGTTTATTTGCGTTATAGGAAGATACAGGATTTAAAAATGATCAAAACTATTGCGCTTATTAAAGATTTTGATTATCAGGGGAATCAAATAGAGGATGACATTTTACATGCTACTCACTCTGATATTACATTACTTATGGCATTGAGGGAATTGTATTATGATCGCCTGGAACCAGTTGAATTATATTGTCCAGAGTGTAATAAAGGCTTAAAGAGGGAGGAAAGGAGGAGTGTGGCAGTGAGTGTGGATAACCTCATTGTCGATTTCTTTCGAGAGCTCTATATCAATAGCCCAATTGATGGATCTAAAATTTTATTTAAATAAATTCCTGAAAGTAGACAACATAGAGTATTACAACCTAGATGCTTTATTCAAATTGAGAGACGCTTATTCAGACTTCCTAGAGAATTCAAAGGGAGTAGATCCAGATTTCCCAATGATTGAATTTGGGGGAGGAAAAGGAAGTAAGATCCAGGGAGTAAATAAAGCACAGGTAGGGAATAATGATGAAATGGATGACCCAATGACAAGTGATTTTTTATCATTAACAAAGTAATATATGGCAGCAAATGATTCTGTTAGTAATGAATTAAGTAAGAAGACACGTAAAGTTGAGGAGATGAATGAAAAGGGCCAGGAATATGCTAATATGCAAGCGGCTAATCAACATCTTCAAGAAATTAGCGCAGAGAGGATGAAAAATGTAGCACTTCAGAGACAAGATGTGGTACAAACGGCAGGAACTGCTCAATTACTTGCTGAGGCCGGTCAGATGGCTAATATGGACTCTGGGGATTCTCAACCTGTTACATTAAACCCATCAACTCAGGCGACATTAAGTAAGTTTGGATTAGGTCAACCGAGAGTTCAGCGTACCCAAGGAAGAAGTGTTAGCATAAAACCTAATAACATTACTATAAATAACACTTATAACACAACGACTAACAATAATGTAAATCCCGGACCACTTCAGGGTCGTACTGTAACGGTTAATCCAAAAGCTGAAACCCCGGCTCAGAGTAGGTATAAAACTTGGATTAGTAATGTATTTGCTAAACAGAAATTAGAACAAGACCGAAAGGAGAGGGAGTATGATAGGAGAGAGTGGTCCTTAACAAAGTCTGCCAATAAGATGATTAGGAAAATGGAAAGCGCGTCTAGAGATGTTGCTAATACATTTAATCCTAAGAATATTGGACAGACAATAGGTAATCAATTTAAGATATTGATGTTCTTGTTCGGAATGAAGTTTTTAGCTAAGAACTGGACAGGAATATTAGATTTTGGTAAACGAATCTACGACGGGATAATAAACATTGGTGCCTTTTTCGGAATTGGAGATAAAGGTAGACAATGGGCTAGTCAAGGTAGAGATTTTAGGGGTCGACTCATAACATTCCTGGGGGGCCCTAAAAACAGAAATAATAAAAATGCTACTCTATTTAGTGTATTTAAGGAAATTTTTGATGAGTTCCGAGAATACCTAAAGATCTGGTTTGAAAAGCAGATGGCCCTTCGTGGAGTAGCAATGAGGAATATAAAATTTCCAGACTTAAAAATCGGAGGGGAAGCTGGTACCGGAGTTGAATGGGTTGATAGATTAATCAGTGGTTTCGGTAATATCCTTAGTAAGACCTTTAGTGGAGTAGGAACATATCTTGGTGATATCTTAACTGCTCTTGTTGATCCTAAGGCTGGTATTTCTAGGTCTATGTCTTCTCAGTTGAACTTAGATAGTCGAGAGGATTCAGAAAAAGCAAGGTATAGAAAAGGTGAGGCTAGTGAATTTACGGACCATGGGGATTTTAACTCAGGAGATTATGCAAACGTCGAGGTTGGAAAAAATGGTAAAAGAAAGTATAGTATATTTGCAAATGCTATTGATTCGGGAGGAAACTTGAATGAAGGTGCCGGAAATGAGGTAAGCCAGGGTAGAGATATTCTTGGTGCTTTTCAAGATGCAAAAGAGTATGGAGCCTTAGATACTTCTCGTGCGGTAGGTGGATTAGAGCGATTATATAATGCTGCTGAGAAAAGAGGCTCTGTTATAGTTGATGGCGAATTCATGAATACTCTTTACGGTCCGGGGACTACTAAAAATCTAGTTAGTCAAGGTAAGGTAAAAGAGGTAAAAATGAAGTTCGTAGAGGATACTATGACCACCGACGATAAAAATGCAGAAAATGAGTATGCAAATAAGGTTTATGGTAATCGTACCCTTATGGGTGAAGCGGTGAGTACTAGCCCACCTGTGGCTGCTGCTCGGATACTAAATAAGATTCTTACTGGAGAACTTAAAGATATTCCCGGAGTTCTTGTGAACAGTAGTATATCCACTTTACCATATAGAGAAGCTCTTGCCCTTGTGGAATCCTACCTACGTAAAACGGAGGCAAAGGATAAGAAATATACGCTTGTCCCAGAATCTGACCCAAGATCACACGCAATTATCGACGGTAGAACAACTAAATCCGGTATATATTATCAACTTACTCCAGAAGCTCTTGACTACCTAGCAAAAAGTAGATTTAAATCTGATCGTTTTTCCAAGGAGCATTACACTACTTTATTACCTGGAGCAGAGGCCCTTCTTACTTCTTATGGTGGTGGTGCTTCTGCAATGGACCGTAACTGGAAACTCAAGGGAGAAGGGTCTGGATATTTTTCTGGACAAAGGGATAGTAGGGCTGATGAATACTTACAAAGATATCAAGATCTAAAAAATACCGAAAATAAGTATAATGCACTTGAAGATGCATCAGATTGGAGGTCTTATCGTGTTCCTAGAATAACTAATAACGCTAAGCAGTTTGGCAATGATGTAATTTCGTATGGAGGTGAAGTGCTGAAAGAGATAGGTGCCGGATATAATGCTATAGCGGGCGGTAGAAGAGCAGATAATGCTACGATTCGTGAGCGAAAAAATTATATAATGCGTCTTTTTACCGAAAAGGGTCTCTCGCCTGCAGCGGCAGCTGGTATAATTGGTAACTTAATGAGCGAAGGCCTTCAATCCCCCAATCCAGGTAAGCCATATAGTGATGGTAAAGCATATTCTTATGGAATTGCAGGATTTTATCGCTACGGCGAAGCTCCCAGATTAGAGAAATGGGCAAATGCGCATGGATTGAGTTATAGTGATTGGAAAGTTCAAGCTCAATACCTTACTACCGTCCCCGCCTTTGAAAGAATCAGACGTATAACTGCAGGTATGTCACCGAACGAAGCGCTGGCAAGATCAGCAGTTATATGGGGACATGATTTTGAGAAATTCCAGGGATTTACTGCCGCCGATTCTTACGGGAATATCGTCGGAAGAGGTAAAGGTATTAAAACTAGTAAAGGAGTAATTTGGGGAAGTGATAATTATAAAAATCGTATTCGCAGGGCCGCTGACACACTAAGGAATTATGGTGGCGGGGACTATAGTAACATAGATGTTTCCATTTCAGGAATAAAATCATCCCCTGCGACCTATTCTTATACAACGAGAGCTCCTATGATTTCGCTTAACCCTTCTGTATCATCCGGGGGAGTATCAAAGTCTCCTTCAATAGTATGGTTAGGTGATTCTCAGACATGTACTGCGAATAGTGGTTTCCCTAAAGGTGTTGCAGCTGGACTTGGAGTAAATATTCCTTTCTTTGGTATGGGCAGTGCTAGAGCTTCTCATTACCTAGGGAAAGAGAAATTAGCTTCTACTTCTTCAACTAATATCCCCGAACTAAAAGGGAAGTCTTGTAATGATGCCTTTACGAATTTTTTAGGTAGAAAACCCAACTATTGTATAATTGCCCTAGGACACAATGGCAACAGCGGTATGCAAGAATTAATAAGTGCTTTTAGAAATAATGGTTCTAAGGTTATTGTCATAAAAATGTGGGCTACAAAAGCTGCACCGGGGACGGGAATGAAAAGTTATACGTCGGAAGAGTCTAATGCTCTTTATGCCGGATTAAATGCAGATGGTTTTGTTGATCTTACTAGGTTTGAAGTAAAGAAGACAAGCGATGGAGTTCACGCTGATGCTAAAGGATGTAAAGATGCTGCTGCTGAAACAGTTAGACAGTTAAAAGGCGGTGGATTTTCTGTAGACAATGACTCGTTTAATAGCTCAGGCTCGGAAGTTTATTCTAGTGGTGGAGGCTCTTATTATGGCGAAGGTGGTGGTTCTTATTCATTAGGTGATGATATTTATAATACCGGAGTGCGGTTAGAGAATTGGCAGCCATTTAATGTTAAAACAGAGGCGGAATTAAAACAAGATCGGCGTAATGCTAAACTTCGTGAGAAAACTGTTGAATTTTGGCAAAGATCAAAAGACGTAAGGGATTCTTTTGGAACTTATGAAAAGTTTGAAAAATTTATTACGTCTGACCCTAAAGCATGGAAATTACTCAAAGGTGTAGCTACTTATATCAATCACGCTGATGCTATTAAATCTGACGATGAGGTAGGTATGTTAGGAGTTGGTCAATTTGCAAGAGAGTGGGCTAAGTATGATAAAGCTCCTTGGGACGTTGTTAATCAGTGGGAAGAGAATAATAAATATAATCTTCGAGAAAAATCCGCAGACAGCTTTATTACCAATCAACGCTCTTTTATGTTAAACAACTTAGATAAGGGTAAGGTAGTAGATAAGGTAATGGGACCTTTTATGAGTGTACCTAGGCGCGAATGGGATGTACATAGTGGACCTGGAGATGATCGAAAAGCACTTAAAGAGTTGTATGAAAATATACTAAAGGGCGAGAAGTCTATTGGTTATAGTAATAAAGTAGCAGCAGGAGTCCTATTTGGTGATGAGTATATTAAATTAACAGAAGAGTTAAAGAAATTAAACGAGCAGCTAGAGGACGACAAAGATAATTATTCTTTAAAAGGTAAAAGAGATGATGTCGCGGCTAGAATGAAGAACTACGAAGCCAGTGCCGATACATACATGTCTCAGGCTCGAGGTAAGGATGTTAAACAGAGAAGATTCCTTTTACGTAAAAACCAAAAAATTGCAGGTTTAGGAAATTCTCTACTTGATATTCAGAAAGAAAAGAAAGCCCTTGATGATAAATATAATAAAATGTTATATGAATTACGGGGTAAGTCTGAGGAAGAGCTAAATAAGGTACAATTAGATTATCTCGATGAATGGGCTGCAATAGAGGAAAAAGAGAAAAGTATTAGAGCTAGAATTGATGAGCTTTCGTCCACTATGTCCGAGGATCAAAAAAAATTTATAAAGACTATTAACCAAAATATTCTTTTAGGACAGCAAACTAATGAGCAATTAACTAGTGAGTTCCAGGGATTAGTTCAAACAGGTATGTCTGAAGTTGATGCTATCCACAATATGATTAAGAAGTATGGTGAAGGTGTATTGGAAAGGATGCGTGAGAAACTAGCAGAAACTGATGAATGGTTTAGAACTCATGCCATCGAAGAATATCACTTTGATCCCAATTATGATTACTCTAAAGGACTGGTTACTCAAGAGGCCTGGGAAGAATATGAGAGACGATATGGCAAAGGTAAAGTTCCAAAGATGATACCGTCGCCAAAAATTTCAGTTAGTATTGCACAAGAGGGGGTTACTACTGCCGAACTGCTCAATGACAAGGGATTTCGAAAAGGTCCGATAAGGGGAAAAGACAAGGTTAAGGCTGCAGCAAATCGTCCAGTAAATTATTGGACTAATTCATTTGGTCTATCTTCTTTCAATTCTACTAAAAATAGAGGTGTTGCTCATGGTGAAGTGACTGGATATAATTTAGGTGCCGCAGGGAAAGGACCACTGGCTTATCCAACTTCCAAGAATCGAATTCCTGGTAGAGCTATTGGTGGTTATACAGAGCCTGGTGAAGTATTGGAGGAATCTAAGTATAAGCTTCATAAAGGTGAATGGGTAGCGCCACAATGGATGGTTAAGTCTAAAGAATTTGGCTCTATTATTAAGTCCTTGGAAAATCATAGGCGTACAGTTTCAGGGGATGCAGTTAAGACGAATTCTTCTGACGACAAGGCTAAATCTCTGGACATTGCTGCTAATATATCTACAGCACAGAATACAAGTGGTACTAATCAAAGATTAGATCAGCTGATACAGATTATTGCTAGTCAGGGAAAAGCTCAAGGTAGAGTTCTTAGTCCCAAAACTAGAGAACAATCATTTACACGTTAATTATTATGACGGACAAAAATTTTAATGAATCCCCTCAAGGTTTTTACTATGATAGACAACTAGAGAGTAAACTATTATCGGTTACACTTCATCCTAATACAGTGGAGAATAATGGAAAGTGGGAAGCGGTTCAAGATCCAGAAGATGATTTAGACCAACTGAAAGGGAAGGACGGTAAAAACTGTGAGTTTCCATACAGTAAGACGCCGATTTGTAGGTCTGTAATAAGTGAGGATTTTCAAGTATTCATCGCCAATACTTTTTCAGATTTTGGTAATGATGCTATTGGTAATTTTTGGAACAGTCCAGATGTAAAAGCTATAGCACCGTATGTTGATGAAATAGGTGGCAGTTTAACTACAATTTTAAAAAAAACATCAGAATGGCTTTCACAAAAATCTCCAGAGGGTAGTACAATATCAGATATGGCAAGGAGAATTTCAGATAACATTCCAAAAATTATAGACAAAAGTTCTGACTACCTAAGTAGGGCCTTAGTCGTACAGGGAACTAGGTTTGCATATTATGGGGGAACTGGTTTGGATTTTGGCAACTTATCTATGAAATTTACCTTATTCTCTGATTGGAGTGCAGATGGGAATAAATTTGTCTCTGTAATCGAAAAAGTAAATAAATTATTACCCTACGTAGTTGGTGATTTTGTGGACTTAATAGATGAAGGTTCGAATGTTGATCCTGATGTAAAAGCGTTTGTAAATAGGTTTGCATCTTGGCAAATACCGCCGGGAGGATTTAAATCAGACCTAGATGCAGTTGATACTGTACAAAAAGGAACCTTGAAATTAAAGATTGGTGTCAGATATGCTATAGAGAACCTAGTAATTTCTAGTGCACAATTTAATTTCTCAAAGACTATGATAAAGAATCCTAAAGGAGCAGTAGATGAAACTTATCTTGTGCCACGTAGTTGTGATATAGTGTTAAACCTAAAACCCGCGTCACTATATTCTAGAAATTCACTAGTAAGATTTATTAGTGGTGCAGCCGTAAAGAGCAGCCTAGATAAGTACGTAAAAGAGGAAGTTCACAAGAATTTTACAGAATTAAATAAAAAGATTGCTAGTAAAGTACAAGATTATAGATCTCTATTCAATACTCAAGGCTTTCAGGAATTGGAAAATAGCGTGATGGGGGATATTAGGAAAAAATTTATATTGTAAAACCTATGTATAAAAAATCAAATTCAATAAAATCCTCTAATCAAGACTTCAGTAATTATATTGAGGGATATGATGTATATAATGCAAGAATTTTAGACCTTTTAAAGAATTACGAAGATGATAAAGAGGATTTTATTATAACAACTAAAGATTACCGCCCCGACCTAATAGCAGAAAAATTATACGGCAGTACTAATTATACTGCATTCTTAATGATAACATGCTCATTAAATTTATCTGACTATAAGAAAGGGACAGTTTTGCGTGTGTTACCAAAAAAAATATTAGAGAAAATTATTCTTCAACTATCATGAAATATATAAATTCAAATAATGTTTCTATAGATTTCAATCCTTGGTTTGGAGATGGTCCAGATGCTGGTGGTCACTTCAGGTTCACAAAATTACATTTATATGAAGAGCTTGGAGGATCACTAGCCTTTGGTAACATGGATATGGAAATGGATAGGTCTAATGAAGCATATGACCTAGTGGAAAATGAAAAAACAGGAACAATAACTATAAAGAGGGAAGATGTTGAGGATGGATTTATTTATACAATACCAATCTTCATTACTGATATCTCCACTCAAATGAACATAGTCTCTATTAAATTTTTCTGTATCCCCGAAAAAGATTTCTTCTCAAAAAAGACAACAGACACGAAGAAGACTGATATTAAGGCGACCATTGAAGCTTTATATCCCGGAAAAAAGGATATTAGGTGTGAAACTGATATTCAAGGTTCCGATATATTATTCTATCAAAATAAGGAGACTAATCAGGAGATATTGACAAGACTTTGCTACTCTTTTAAGAAGGATTCAATATTTTGCTTTGGTTTTGAGGGGTTAATGATAAAGGAGACTATGGGAGAAAAAAATAGCAAGGGAAAGACAGAGCCCGATGATGAAATGGTACTTAGATCGAATTCGGAATATATGCAGATATCAAGTTTTACCAATAGATACTTTCCGGACTTATATAAATTACCATTGAATATTTGGGAAGACACTGAATCTCTAGAGGCTATAAAAGACTATACTGACTTAGAACCCATAAACTCAAGAACAGTTTTTAAATATTCTTCTAGTAATTCTGTTGCAACTCCATATTACCAACTGTTTGAGAACTTATCATATAATCAGTCTTATATGAATTCGGATATTTTCTCTGAGCTGAAGATAGTAAATATGGCAGATATTCCGAGGTATAAGATAGGCGATGTAATCAAGTACCAGAATCAAACAGATGTATATGAAAACCTGGAGTGGCCGTATAAAGAGTACCTAGTTAGGTCGAATGAATTCTTTATCTCAATTGACGGTTCAGAATTTGTAGACTCTTATGGATCTAATTTCAGCTGGACAAGTAAATTATTAGGTCTAGAGGAGAAAGGAAGTATTGCGGTGGGTACTAATCAGGATCCTAGAGATAAAAACTAATTATTATGAAAAAGAATTTTGGAGTAATATCAAAAATAATAGACCCAGACTTATATACCGTTGAAGTAGATATACCTGGGGAAAATATAGAACTAAAAGCCTTTCCTAAAAGAGGAGAAGTAGATGAACCAAGAGTCGGAGATGTAGTATGGTTAGAGGAGATTGATCCACTATATCATTCATATTACCTATACGAGAAGTTAAAAGAGAATGATTTTATTGGTATAAGATCAAGGGGAAAGGTACTTAGATTTAATTCAGAAGAAGTATCTATTGGAATATTTGATCCTTCCAATGAATCTTGGTATGATAAGAATGATGGAGTAGATCCCACACCAAAGCCGACCTCTTGGATAAAATTAGATGCTGGAGGTAATATCGACATAAATGCAGAGGGAAATGAAAATATAGTCATAGCAGGAACCGGAACTATAAAAGTTAGTGGAAATATAACTGTAAAAGCAGGGGCTAATGCTACTGTTGAAGTATCGGGAAATGCCAGTGTAAAAGTAAGTGGAAATACTGCAATAGAGTCCTCTGGGAATTGTAATATTAAAGCTTCTGGTTCTTGTACAATAGACTCTCCCGATGTTAAAATTACAGGAGCTTCGGCAACGGTAGCAGGAACAGCACCTCCTTCTGGCTCTGGTCCCTTTTGCGCTGTGCCGAACTGCATTTTTAGTGGATGTGTACATGTAGGAGATAAATCGCTTTCGAACTAAATTTAATAGGTTATGATACTTAATAACGTAGAGGTAAATGTTTTATCAACTATGAAATTAATCGATGCATACAATAGTAATTTTCCTGAAGATTTTCTAATGGAGAATATTATTTATTGCATTCATAATGATATTAACGGAAAAAACTATGTAGGACAAACTGTAAAAGTCATTAATAGATTTAGTAAAACTTATGTAGGCCATTTTAGGGATTACGATAGATTTGTTTCCGGAGAATTAAGTGAAACACGTGCCCTATATAGAGCATGGAAGAAATACGGACTAAAATCATTTACTGTATATGTAATAGATTTAGGAAGTGATAGGGAAGAGTTAAATGAAAAAGAAATATATTGGATAAAAACTCTTCATACCTGCGTAAAAGATCCGGATTGTTTTGGATATAACCTGACTTGGGGCGCCGATGATATAAGCGTTAACTGTAGAGAGTCTATAGAACGGTCACTAGAAACCCGCAAGAGAATATATGGAGAAGTTTGTGCTAACTGTCATACACCAGAGGCTTTGGCAAAAGGAAATAGAACTAAAGAGCAGCGGTATGGTCATGGTGGATTTATTAACGCATTTACCCCGGAGGCTAATGAAAAACGTCGACAAACTAATTTGAAAAAATATGGTACTTTACATGGGCCGAATGCATCTAAGGAAGCAATTCAAAGGATGGTAAATAAAAATATAGAAAAATACGGAGACCCTATGGGAGCATGCAACACTCCGAAAAATAGGAAAAAAGCAGTTAACAACTCTATGATAACTAAAACATTTGATCAACTTAAAAAAAATATATCTAATTCTGAAAAAGATATAGAATCTTTTGATAATTATTATGAGACGGTATTATCAGTTTATAGTAATATATCTTCCGCAGAAAGACATTTTTATCGATTATTAAAAATACTTCCTAAATTAAAAGAAGATAGTCGATGGACACCACAGCTAGAACTTCTTTTTGGTGATCTAACTATAGGGTTTATTAATAAAAAATTTGAAATTAGTAAAAAACAGAGAAAAGAGAAGAAAGAGAAACTCTCTATTTTAAATAATTCTGAAAAAACCACTGTTTCATCTATTATTAGATCTATAAAAACTAATTTAGGAAAGTCTCAAGAAAAAATATTAGATTGGGAAGATTATAAAAATTTAGTACTTAAGTCGTATTATTCTATAACTAAAGGAAAAAATCATTTGAATAAATTAATAGAATTTCTTCCAAAACTAAGGTTAAATGACAATTGGTGTCCAGAATATGAAACTATTTTTGGTGGATTAACAGAAAAAGATATATTAGCTAAAAAAGGAGGTAATTAATAGTATTATGGCAATGGTTTCTAATGCGATGGCAAGTTCCATTATAAGCAATGTTCAGGGAAAAGATAATGCCTCTGCTGCGAATAATGCTTTTTACGAGGCACTGTGTGATTACGTAGAACAAAATGCTATGGTTATTTATGCATGGGTAGGTGTAAATCCTATGGGGGTACCAGATCCTCAAGTAGTATTGAACTGTAAAATCAAAACATCGGGTTCATTATCTCCTAGTGGTGCAACTGATTGTAATTCAGCTTTAAGTATATTTAGTGCTAATCTAAATAATAATGCAGCTCAATGGCAGGTTCAATGGCCGGAAGGTTTTTCGTTATCTCCTGCATTTGTAATACCGACTATAGTTATTACCCCTAGTATGGCAACAGATATGAATGCTGCGTGGAATGCTGTTTGTTCTCAAATCATAGCGGGATTAAAATCAGCAACACCATCGTCTTCAGGGTCTCACGGCGCATTTACCGGTACAGCAACCTTTACAAGTTTAATATAAGATGACAAATTATTTACTTAGTACTGGAAAAAGTACAACAAAAATAGAGAGATATATCCTAGACTTATTTAAATTAAATATTCAAGTTTTTCCTGGTGATATTCCGGGGAGTAATGTTGGATTTGACTTTGTAATAACTGATACAAAGAAGGATGAAATATTACCTACGATTAGGTCTAGGGTTAGTTCTCTAGTAAGAAAAATTCAATCTAAATTTAACGGAGTTAACATAAGTATTAATTCAATAGAATTTTTAGATGAAGAACGAGTACTGATTAACATAGAGGTTAATGATTTTACAGATACAATCTCTATAAATATATACGAAAATTAAATAAAATGAAGAGTTTACAAGATTATATAGATAGATATAGAAAAGTAGTCCAAAACTTAGGTTATAGTGGTGAGAGTACAGAAGTATTAATTCAGCTACTAGCAAATGCATCTTACATAAGTGAGATAGAGAATATTACCTATATGGCTGAAGCTTCCTTAGATAAAGCGTCCCTTATTAATTCCAAGATACAGCATTGTGTTGATACTATGTATTCAGTATTTAGGGGTTCTTGTCCTAGGGTAATGATGAAAATAAAACCGACAAAGTACTTAACGTTTAATCCATATGACCTTATTGTAACCTCTAATAATTTCAGTATTTATTATTTGGGCTACTATTCTGTTAATAAAGATAATAATAATACTACTGATACTACAGAGACTGATAGTGATAATATATCAGGTAGGAATTATTATAAAATAATAAAAACTGTTTCATCGTCTAGGGTAATTGATACGACTAATACGAGTAGTAATCAATCTGACTCATCTAATCCCGGGGACTCAAGTACCGATAATGTCGATACATCAGTGAGTCTTGATGAGCTGTTAGGGAAGGATGGTTATACGGGTTCTTGGAATTATTCTAGTGCAACATTCTACCCAGCAGTGGATGAGGGGGATAATCAGATAATACTTGGTTTTATTGCCCCCAAGAGAATTGGTGATAGTTTAAGAATAGAGAAAGAAATTAATTCCAACAATACTTATTTCGTAGAATGTGATGAGAATAACTTAAGCGATGATATGTACGTAGAAATAGTTCAAAATGATGATTCTAGGGTGAAATTGCCTAGGACCAGAGTTTTTGCAGAGCATATACTAGATCATAAAATATTTGATCTAACAATACCTTCTTTTGGTTCAAGACTTTATCTAGCTAATTATTTTAAAGATACTGTTGGAAGAGATAGTAGGAGTATTGAGGGAATGACAGAGAATACAAAAATCGTTGCTCAGTATTTTGGATATTCTGAATTAGACGACTATAATGAGAATGAATTAAAACGAGTACAGCTAAAGGGTGCAGAATTACTTAGATTTTCAGATAAATTTTTAAAGAGTGAAAAAGTTAGTGAAATTTCTGATGGCCTGTGCTATGTTGATGCTATTCCTAGGGACAATCTGAATACTATTCATTATAAAGCTAATAGAGATAGATATGTGAGTAGTATTATCCGTAGTAATTCTGATATAGGTACAGTACTAGAAGAAACTTACCCAGAATTAATTAGTGGTGGCAGTACAAGTTATTTATTTACGACTAATGGAAATAGTGAAAATAAATTAAGTACACTTAATATATATTATATTCCCAAAGAGGAAGATGTATTATTAAGTGCTTCTCAGATCCAAGATTTCATAAAAGAGAAACGTGCATATTATGTAATCACCGATGTTATTACTATTTCACCTGGAGAGAAATATATAGCCAATTTCGATATCTCACTAGAATTATATAAAAACAGTGATGAAGATTGGTCTGAACTAATTGGAAAAGACATCCTAGTTAGTAATTATGAAAAGAAGTTCAATATAAATTTTAATGAATCTACTCAAAAAGAAATAGAATCATTGATAAGTAAGTTATCTAATGTTAAAAAGATTACAGGATTCTCTTATTACTTTACAGATTCTAGTGGACAGGCAGTAAATAATATTAGTAACAAGGACATGAATCAAGTGTATTTTGAAATTAAATACGCAATAACTGCAAGTATAACTCAAACTAGTTAATTATGCAAATATATATACCAAAATATCTTGGAGAACGAATACCAATACTTAAACAACTTTCTGAGATTGTTACAGGGTACGGAAAAAAGTATTCTAAGGACGAGGATATAGATAGTTTTAGTGATTACAAGTATAGTTTAAGAAATGATAGTGTAGTAAGATTTTTAAATTATGTAGTTCCTGGGGTAGATGATTTTACACTCCGTTTTCCCAAACTTGATCAAGAAGAGAAAATTGTCCAACTGAGAAATGATTATATTAATTATCTAACTGTATTGTTCTATAGTGTAAAAGGAACATATAAGGTATTAGATTATATAACAGAATATGATCTTTTTCAAACAAGTAAAGGGAAGGAGTCGCAGGGTCAAGATCTTACAACTAAAATAGCATATACTACAAAAAGTATTAGTATTGAGATACAAAGTATTCCAGTAACGCTAGATCGTGACGTGTTTTGTTCTTACTTAGAAAAATTTCTCAATGAACTTTTATATTTTGAGTCTTTAACCATTAGTATAAAAACGATTAGTGCAGAAATTACAGATAGCACGACTACGACATTAAATCACGGAGACGCTTATTATCAATATTATCAAGTTAATATAAAAGAGGAAGATCTATGAGAATTAATTATAGTGAATATATTGAGAAAGATGGAAAGAATTATCCAAATCCTCAATTTAAAACATTAAATAAGGCTATAGCTTCCAACGAACAGGAGGGATTAGAAGATATTACATACTATTACGGGAGTGATAGCAAAATATTAGACCTAGAGGACTACAATGAATACGGCTGGGAATTTATAGTTGATAAATATAAGTTTAATTCTGAGTTTTTATTGAATTATCTTCCGGACAGCAGTAAAGAGCTAATTGGGAATAAATTAGAAGATATTGATAAGATTGAAAAAACGCTATTTCCGACATCAGTGAACCAAAAAGAAGGGGAGAAGAGTAATATAAAGTATTTTGGATCAATTACTATCGGAAGACAAAAACTCATAATGATAAGTGTTCCTCGTGGATATAATGAGCTCAATTTATTCGACACTACCATTGATAATACGAACCCCAGAATTACCGTAACATTTTCTGAAAAAGAAGAGATAAATTCTAATAAGATTGTTTGGTTTGTTATAACGTCGGGCGGTAAAAATGAAGTATTAGATATAAATCTATCTTTCTTTTCTTGGGAGAATAGTATTAATCCACATAGGAATATGAATAGGTATCTCCTCAGGAATGATGAATTTCATAATACCCTGGCTGATTTAAATATTTTTGACAACCTAAAGTCAGATGAAGAAAATCCTTTGTATGTGGACCTAAGTTCTAATACTATAGTGGGTAATAAGAGGGTAGATGTTTTCCCAGAAGGTTCTCGTTTGATTATCCTAGACAGTAATGGAGAAGAAAAAAATGGTATAGGTATAGAGTATAAAGATAAGAGACTTTATAGTATGAAAGATTTTTATATAGGTATAAAAACTGGGGATACTATAAGGTTAGCTGCAAAATATAAAGACGTAACGTTCACGGCTAAACTATTGAGTGATGATATTTGGCAGGGAAGTTACGAGGCCACCGCTGGACATGTAGAGTCAATAATAAGTACTTACTCCTATCCCTCTACTTTCACAATAATTATTAAGAAGTTAGATACATCTGAATATTACATTACTAATTTCCTAGGTACTGATACAACATTATTAAATGAACACGGCTTATGTCTTAAATTGTCGGACAGAGAGGAAAAGAAAGCAGATCTTCTAACCTCAAGTAATAATAATAATTTACGAGAAGTCTCAAGTATTATTCAGAGTAAACTCAATAAATATAAAGGGGATTCTGATGAGGACTGGGATAAATATAAAGGGGATTCTAGGTGGGATAGATATATTACATACTCAGAAGGGCAAATAGCTAATTATCTAGGAGCCAATTGGACATCACTAGAAAATAACAATAGGGGGAATCGACCAGATACTAGTAGTCTTTGGTTAAAATCTTCAATGTTTTCTTACGATTTCAAAGCAAAGAGGGTAATGTCCATAGTTAGAAAAATAGATAGAGAAAACTCGGATCAATCAATCCCCGGATACGTATCCCCTTCAGTATTTACAGTACCGATCACACCTACGGATTTAGAGTTTTCCATAACTTACTTAAATGGTTATAAACTTAGATCAGTTACAAATTCTTATGGATTTAGTACTAAAGATTTGGGAGATACTCCAAGTCAGTTAGACTATGATACATACACATCAGAGGATCAGACAATGGAATATAGAGTACCTGCAACCATAGTAGGGAATCCGGGTGCTGCATTAATGTTTAACTTTACGAAAATTCGTTGCCAATTAAAGGTTAAAATTCATCACCCAACTCAAGGCACTTCAGAAGAGAGTTACGATCCTGTAAAACTGAAAGACTCAATTGATTTAAGAAAAATAATCATAGATACAGCGAATACTAATATAGTAGGGTTAGAAAAAGAATATTATATAGGTGGGGAAAAAGTTAACTCGCGTATGCTAAATATTCCTACGCTATATAAGGAAGGAGATGATGGATCAAGTTATATTGACATAGAAGATGTAGCAGATTTACCAGCATTCTATGAATATAATATCTACCTAGAGACTATTTACTATACAATTTCAATAGCAGATCATGTAGGTTTTTATGTTGACAAATCTGAAATTATTGTTCCTAAGACAAATACCTCAGTAGATGTAAATTATAGAATATCCCCAACAAATGGAGTATTAAGTGAAGGCATAAAATATCGTATAAGTGAAGGGAAGGAGTATGATTCTAATACAATAGATTACGACCCATCGATTAGTGCTAGTAGTACAGTTACCGTCAATGGTGTTATATATACAATGACTACCGTTAATAGTAGTTATTTCAATTTAAGAATTAGTGGAAATATTGATAGAGATATTAAAATAAAAATATGGAAATAAATAATAATAAAAGTATTAGAGGTATATTTTTATATGCTGATGATATAAAATTTGAAAGAGGCGATTTTGTAGTAGAGGGTGATAAGATATACGTAACCAAGGCCGATTCTATAGGAAGACAACCCTCTAAGAGTCCAGAATACTTTCAGATTTACCTTAAAGAGGAAGTAGCCGACCTAGAAGGGGAGGATTTTATAAATTACTTAAAAGGAGAAGGGCAGGATAAGTTAATTTCTGCATATACTGTAGGAAAACTTTTAAGTATGTACCTAACAGGATTTGATGAAAAGGGTACTATTACGAATGAGATAACAGAAGGCGGATCCATAGTATTGAAAGACTATTTTGGAAATGAAACTGTTTCCTCTCATACTAATCCATTGGACGTTATATTAACAACCCCTAGTTTAAATAATGCTATTTTTAAAGTAAATAGGGCAGTTGTTGAGTCTCTTATTGGGTCATCTTCATCTACTACAAGTCATTATGTACTACTTAGACAGTATACATACTCAGAACCCGCTGCATCTACTAGTGCGGATAGTATTTATACCAGGGTTCAGGAACTTATAGATGAGGAAACTGGTGTAGTTAAGTATCGCTATTCTAGATCAAGTAATTCTTATGAATCCTCTATAGACTGGATAAGTGTAAATACTAATTCCAAATTCACCTCGACTGTTGATGATGTAATAAACTACTATTCAAATAAGTGCATAGAACTTGATAAGCAGAAAGCAGTACTCAGGGATAGTTTCAGGTTTAAAAATATTAAAGGTTCACCTACAGGGACGAATACACTAGTTATGTATACATCAGAGAATCCGATATCTAATGAATCATTTGCCTTTTTCACTATCTGTACGTTATATGCTGAGGATTCGCCTTCTAGTAGTGCTAGTGGTGGTAATAGTCGTATATATAGGACTGACAGTATTACAGTAGACTTACTTCCTTTCTATAATAGTAATTCGACTAGAAAATACGGTATCGTTAGTGGTGAGTATATAGATATAACTAGTAATGTCAATCTCGGGACTATAACATTTACTACAAGCGGAAATAGTCGCATTAGTAATATTTATATGAGGGAGTTTCTAAAAGACGTAGATGATAGTGTAGTAGGAAACATACATATATCATATGAACTGAAATATACGAAGGATAATGATACCTATATAATCCCACTTGCTGATAATACTATATTAACTGTAAATAAAAATGTTAGTTTATTGATTACAACTAAACTCATCAAGCAAACTGCAGTAATAGGCCCGGACAATGGAATTACTTGGGCAACCAATCCTATAATGTCTGGAAATATATCAACGGGCGATTATGTAAATAAAAAGGTAACATTGAGTGTTAGTCTAGATGATATCCCAGAGGTCTACAATTTAGAGTTAGAGGATAAGTCAAAATATCTTATTGTTACCTCAACAATAAATGAACCAGATCTTGATAAAGCTTTGACGTCTGATGCTATCTTTTTTACAGCGAGAGTCGGTTTATGTAAAGACCAGGAAAACATCTATGTTGAACCTTTAGATACAGATTTGAGTGGTTCTTTAAAGAATAAGAATAAAAGTGGTTACTATGTTGTACCTGCTAGTATATACAGGAGATTTAGTAACATAAACTTCTTACCTTATAGAAACCCTGATATATCAATAGACTCCATTAAATCAGTTATAAATGAATGAAAAACTTAGATTTTATTAATAATAGTGGTAGCCTTTCCATAGAAAACTTTGTATTAAGTAACGATAGTGTTCCAGTAAACAATTTATCTAGTAATGAGCGACCAATTTTTATGTCTGAGTTTGCACAAAGATTGGTTAGTAGGGGGTGGAATATTCCTATTAGACGAAAAGTATCTACATCAGGATCTTCAACCGACTTAAGTATAGTTCCAGGCTTTTGTGACAACCCTAATATAGCTGATATAGACGTTACAAAAGGGGTTTATAAGGTAGAGGCTGGTTCTGGCGTGCAATTGGGAAGTAATAGAATAATTCCACAGGAACAAATAACAAGGTTTACAGAAAATTATTATAAAGAAGTCTTAAAAATGAAAGAAAATGATGGCATAACTCTATACAGTTCTTCCAAAGTTGTTGTAGATTTCCTTAACAACTCGATAACTGTTGATTTAATAGCGGATGATGAGTATACAAATACTATTAGTCTAGTGAGCGTAGAAAAAAAATTAGCTAAAAATAATCTCTCTGCTAAAGTAGATCTTACTGTCAGCTATACAAAAAATGGAGAACTTTTTGGGCAAGATCTTACATTTGAGGCCTTTAAGTACTCTAGTGTTAATGATAATATTGTGTCAGATAGGAAAAATTTCATCAGCTATATAAATAATGAAGTAGTAGTTGAATATATGGATGGAATTATTCGAGTTATACCAGAATCTAACAGTATAGATGAATGTATAATAAATAATTGTGTCTTAACATATGGCTGCATCTAAATTAGTCGAGCTTTTAGGAACACAGGGATTGTCAGAAAGTAGCTCTATCCTAGTATATAACTCTAATACCTTTAAAGACCAGGAAAAAATAAATGGTCTAGGTATTACCGAGGACCAGGCTAAACTATTATCCTCTGTCCCTAATACAAGCACAATCAATGATATATATAGTATCCTAATAGGGATGGATGAATATTCTACCATCTCACCACTAGAAGGTTCTTTAGGTTTAGATTTTGTATTTAATAATAATCAACTAAGTATAGTAGGTGGTGAAGGATTTGATACTATAATATTTTTATCATTAGAACAGATAATAGGATATGTTGTATTAATCAGTCCGGTTGGATATTCTGTAAAGGTCAACTCATCACGTTACTCATTGAAAAAAGAATATACGGTAGATACGATTAAAATACACGTAGACTCTTCGAATAAAATTAGAGTAGATGAGGATGAGATTGACTTGATCGACAAAGTAGAACCAAAAGATGATAGAGATTATTCAGGAGAATCTAGTGACAGGTATACTTCTGTAAAAAAATTAAGTGGACTAAAGATTAACGCTGGGAGCTATGATAAAAGAATAAATTCAATATTAAAATCTTCTGGAGAAAAGAATATATTTACTGATACGTTTTTCTCTAACATATCCCCAGAAAAGAATATAACTTGCACTAAATTAAATCTTAAAAAAAACATAGTTCTTCCAAGTATTTACGATAATCTTGATAATTATCAGGTTGGGTTCTATAATGGTGATATTGTATTATACTTATGGAGCAGACAAACACCTAAGTATGCTATTATATCGCTGACAAAAACTCTAGAAGATATATTTAACGATAGTGGACTTAAGTACTACCCATTAGTATACACTCCTGCTAGGTCCGATAAGAAAGGCGAGCTTATTTCAAATTCTGATGTATACACAGTACCAGATCTTTTAGGGGAAACGATGGAGATAAACTATTTTGCAGGAAATTATGTAATCGTTAAAGACAGCAAGGGGATAAGTTATATTTTTGATATTAATCGACAGTCTGGTTATGATACAGAGAATAATCCTGGTTGGGTAATTGATAACTATGAATCAACAGGGCAGATTGATTATTACAAATGGAACGGTAAAGCTTGGAAAATTACAACAGAAACCTCCGAAAAAGTATATACTAGATTCGATTATATACCGGAAAGTGAAAAAGTTGTTAATAAAGTTGTTGGTATACGAGGTTCAAAACCAAACTACCTTAATATATTTTCTATAGACAAACTTTCTTTATCTGCAAAACCGTTACCTCTTACTACACTATCCTGGCAAACATACATAGAAGGTATACAGGAATTTCCAGATATATCTAATACCTATGTGGATGCTGAATTGCTTTTATCAGAGGGCTGTAGTTTAGTTGGGAAGGCCGGGGATTGGTGTATCTTTTTAAAGCCAGATGATTCTTCGTATATATATAGTAATTTAACTAAATCTATTAAGGTAGGAATCGAAGAGCCAACACCAATTATCATAAATAATCAAGTATTGCTAACATATTCGTCTAAAGGTAATAAATGGCAATATGTATTATATGATGGGCCGGGAGATTATATTACATTATCTGCTGCAAAACGTATTTATAAGTGGAATGAGTCCAAGGGAGTAAATATTGTAACAGATGAAACTAGGGATGATGGTTATTATATCTATACCCCCTCTCGATCTTCTTACAATGTTTTACAGATAACCACTGGGGGAGAATTTATATCTTCGCCAATGACAATACAGGCATCTTTCTTATCTTATTATAGAAGAAATCTTTTACCGAAGACGATGGAGGGTTTTAGAATTATCGGAGCAATTGGTGGGATAATTTATTATAAGATAGGAAATACAATTAATTATCTTTAAGTTATGGAAATATTTTTTAGTGACGAATTTAAAAAAGAACTTAAACTTTTCGGAAATTTGATAAAATTATCTACTTTTAGGTTAGGTAAGTATACTAGTCAAGTAGAAACTAAAGTAGATGAAAACGGAAAATTAATAGAAACTATATTACCTCCTACTTTTAGTAGATTAATAAACAATAGTGAACTAAGTGATTACTTTCAATTTAAATCTATCTGGGATGAGAAAAATTTTATACTAAGTACTACTCTAGATCTTACAGTACTTCCTAGTAAGAGTTATGCAGATGAGTGGATAACAAAAGATACTGTCATTTTTTACTACTATAGTGATATTAATGATAATGTTTTAGGTATTGCTTTTATATTGACAGGAGATATTGACGAAAATAATAAAATTTCTCCACTAGACCTTTGTACTTTTAAAGTTATAGGAGATAAGTTAAGAAGGAGAGATAGGAATCATATAAATTTCTATTTCCCAAGTAGTATAAAATCAAATATTTTAACAGCACGTCTAGATAGTAATACAGAATTTCTTGAAAGATCGTCCAATATTCCAGGAGTTAATATATTTTTATCGATTAGTGATGATGAGAGTTCTAGTAATGACTTATTATTGACAAAGAAATCATTTCTTAAATATGTCAGAGATAGAAAGTCACTAAATAATTATTTTCCGCTTTACTTAGATGGAAATGGAGGAAAGGTATTCAGCTCCGTAAACTATAAACACTATAAGTCTATTACTATATCAGCTTTAAATCAATTAGGAATAGAAGAAACTGATGATACGATAAGTTATTATATTGAAAGCAACGACATTGTAACTATCACTGGTACAGTTACATACGACCTATACCGAGTAAGTAATGGTTCTTATACGTTAGTAAAAGAAAATGAATCAGAGGACCTAACAAATACAATAATTAGGCAGACAAATAGTAATGGGGAGGTTTTGGATGAAGATAGTATCACTGATAATTATGAAATTGATCAACTGAATAAGCAGATAAAATTTAAAATATCGGGCATATCTACTACATCTTTTAAATGCTCTCTAGTATTTAATTCAGAAATAGGAGACACAAAAGGTACTACTGTTGAAATTTTTTCTAATCTAGTAACATTTAATACTTATGCCAAATGGTCAGTAGATTACTCGACTAGGTTTTATCAGAAAAATGAGGATACTGGATTAGTACATGCTTTGTTGCTGTTTGATAATACAAGGGGTAGTAAAGGTTGGGATCCAGAGGGTGAAGCATCATCGGGTTCTGGAACAATAATTATATATACAGATACAGAAGTAAACGTTGAGGATATTAATATTGAACAGGAATTCCAGAGCATTTTTAATAGCTACTTTAGTGTTAAAAAGAAAGCCCTTGGATATAATACTAATAACCAAAAGTACAAATATGAGATATCAATAACTACTACTAAGGACAACCTAGAAGGAACTAAGTGGGCCCCTATTGATAACTCAGGGGAATCTAGATTAATATTAAATACAATTCGGATTAATAACTTGGAAAACGATTCTTTTGAAGACGTAAGTTTTTATTGCGTACAAAGAGTTGTTTCTCCGCTGACTTTACACAGAATTAATACAGCTACAAATAACTATGATGAAAATGAAATAACTGAGCTAACTTTTCCGGGAGAACTTGGAGTAAAAACACTAGAGTCTTATTGTCTTGTAGGTGGTATTTCCAATAAGAGAAAGAATTATATGTCTTGGGAATATGTAGAAAATGAGAACAATGAAGTAAAAGAGAATGATGTCATATTAAATACATCAGGTAATGCAGTGATTAGTTCTGGCGATAAACCTAGTACGAATAATTCTATTACTTTTTACTCAAGAGTTTCTCCACAGATTAATAAGTTAGGTCTAGGTAATTTTACATTCAAGAGACTTAATTCTAGTACACTTAGCTATGATCCAACCGACTGGGAAGACGTGATTTACTGTCATCCGGATAATAATTGTACAGTAGATGTATCTTTAGGAAGAGACTTACGGGCTAATGAAAGTTGGGAAGTTGATTCGGAAACTAAATATTTCTATAGTAGTGGAATTAGCACCTACCGATTATACTTATTTAATAGGGGTAGCAAAAATTCTCAACAATTTAAAATCACAAGCACCCTATCTCCAGAAGAACTAACTAAATTCGATAACGGAGAATTAATATTTGACATAAGATACGAGGATCAGACTTTATTTAATAGGTTTTTTGATTTAAGTTTCTCTGGCAGTGTTTCAATGACTGGCCCATGTGTAATGACCTTTAGTATTACCCCCAAAACGATAAGTGAGGAAGAGTATACCAAATATAGTTGGTTCCCTAAACTAGCAAGTGGTGGTATCTATAAACCTATATCTATCACGATCTCTAAATCTAATAATGAAGAGAAATTTTATTGTATAGTCAAGCCGGATTTTTCAGATACTTTAAAATTCTATGATGCAGAGAAAAAAGAAGAGATACAGTCATGTGAATTTGAAAAAGATGGTGGGAATAAGGCTCTTTACGTAGCTTCGTCTGTTGGAACTACGAACGAATTTGACTATTGGACTATTGTAGAGAAGGATCCAGAGGTATCAGTAAATTATAATAACTTCGGTTACAATCCTACTGGTTCGCAAAGACTAGTTACTAATCAAGAGGATATTTCTACTTGGCCAAGTGTTCCTGAAGCTAAGACCTTATTAAATACTCTTACGGTTTCTCCTACTGTTTCAGAATACTTATATAACGATTTAGTAATTAGAAGAGCAACTGCAGGATATAGTAATATAATATCTTATTATAAAGATTGGAAAAATCAGTTATGCGAAGATAATGAAGCATCTCTTGTATTAAAACAAAAGGGGCAAGACTATTCAAACACTTTAACTATTTATGTGGCTGACGAAAACGAGAATCTTGTCGCTCTAGAAAAGGGTGCAGCATTAGAATTAGAGCATATAGGTTTATATAAGATTTATATTAGAAGTACGTCGCCATTCAGGATTATAATAGATGGACCTAATAAAAAAGACAACTTCTATTTCTTTGATAGCAGTATTAATCAATATTTACCAGATATTTTGATGAAAGATATTTCCTCTTTCAATGCTATTACTGGTAGAGAGATATGTTTCGCTTTTTTCGGAAATGAAGAAAATAGATTTAAAGTTAAAGAACAAACGTTAGGTACATGTATTAGAGTTATTAACCTAGGGGATGAAACTGAAGTAGTAGTTCCTTTACACAGAAAATATTTTGAAAAATACGATGGAGCAGAACTATCCAATCCCGTGGTAGATACAAACATTGATATTAATACAGGGGGAATTGACAATAAGATATTCTTCTCTCAATCAAACTACAGGCAAGAGTTAATATATACTTCTTATTTGGAGACAGTTCCATATATTAAGTACATGGATTCATCCTCCTATTCATATCTAACTAGTAAACTGAACCTGAATTATAATGCGTTTTCAAGTAAAGCAACTTATACTAGAAATCGTGTTACTCATATAATAAAGAGTAGGGGAAATATTAATTCTTCAGTAGAGCTAGATTTCGCCGATACTTCAATACCAGCAGATTCGTACCCAATGCCTTTAGTTGGAGTCTTTTCATTAGAGAACCCAGAAGATTTTAATGGTGAACGAAAGAACTTAGACATTTATGGATTAATTCCTAAGCCGCAGACAAGTTGGTACACCCTTGCTGAGTCTCAATTAGAGAATAATTCATTAAAGCTTTATTATACTGCAGGTTCTTCTACTAAAATTGGGGTAAAAGTGCCGGGATACGGGGCAGACTATAAGCTATACTATCAAGAACCTGGGGACGGTGAATGGACAGAGTATGATCATAATAGCTCGGATGAAGTTTATTCAGGGACAAGGTTATTTAAGATTAGGAAAATAACTTCTAATGTCGAAAATGTAGATCTATATGAAGTAACTGAAGGATCAGGTACAGAGTATGAGGGTAGTGGGGATATTAACCTGGGATCAATTAGGATAGAGTCCTATATAGATAGAAATAACTTCCTAAGAGATTCTTTTGGTGATGCAATAGATTTTTCAGATTCTTCTATTTTTACCCAAGACTATGTAAATTCCTTAATACCAGCTTCTCCTTATCCTGAACCTGTAACATTAGGAATTAAACGAAAAGATAGGGCAAACTCAATAAGTAGTCTTACAGGCGATACTTCAGTTATTAGTTGCCTAGGAGAAAGTCGTACCTATCAATTACACTTACTAACAGATGACGAGGCTTATATAGATGCTTCACTCGAGGCGCAAAGAGAATTTATCAGTAATATGGTATTCGAGAGTCTTGTAGGTGAAGTAAGAGTTGATTTTAAGAGTAGATTAGATAGGCATAATTATTCGCCAATACCTCTTAAGTATTCTTATAACAGTGAAACAAAGAAATATAAACTGAACGCTACTATACTAGAGACTATACTCAATAACTACTCTGGGGAAAAAGAAGAGACTAATTTACAGATTAAAACAAAGACGGACACCCTTGAACTCGAGCAATATCAGGAGACTTGGCAGAGGGGAATAAGACTAAATGGAAACCTGTACATGGGTCTAGATAATACAGTAGAGGTAAATGTAGGTTATGATACTGGTATTGCATCTTTTTATGTTGCCCCTGTCATTCTCCCTACTACATCGAACGTACAAAGTATTAAATCCGAATTTCAGATACAGGGCGAACCGATTATAGAATCCCAACAACGATACCTACAGACCACTAAGCCAAACGTTACACAGAGTTCGCCTTCTTTTGGCTACGCTGTTAGTTTGTTTAATTTACCTACTAATGAATCTCTTGAAACTATGGGGCCTTTTGAGATAAGTTTCTATGACGGAAGCGGAATGAATGCAGTCAAAGTAAATGTATATGTAAAGCCAAAAGATACCTTTGTTTTTGAATTATACAGTGAGTTTAAGGAGATTAAGTCCACGGACGAAGAATACAATTATGTTCCGGAATCTGCTAGAGTAGATTCACTCATATTTTCAGCTAGTGGGGCATTGAAAGAACCTAGTACTGGAGTGTACTTATTGACGGACGCACCTGAATCTTATTGTGGCTTTTATATAAATAGTAGTAATATGGAAATGGCAGATAGTAGTGTGTCTATGTCAAATATAGATTATTATATGAACGAAAGTATCATTGGACAAAGAATAGGAAAGTGTAGGCGAGAAGGTGAAACTGAAGATAACTTTGATTTATACTATATAGTCCCTACTTCAAAAGTAGATAGGTTTAGGTCTTATAGTTCTACTACCATAAATTATTTAAATTATTTCGGACACAAGCCTTACAAAGGACGTACTACTATAGGAATACATAGTGGGGATTATAATTATATAGATTTACCAAGTTATTATGGAGTATGTACATTAAGTATCGATGGCCCTTACGTAACTACCTTGAGCGCTCAACTCTATGATAGTACTAAGCCAGAGGATACTCAATATTACCACCCACTAGATGAGGCAATTATAGGAAAATGGGTCGATTTTAGTGAAAGAGATGATAGTGAATATAGTAAATATACTACTACAAACTCTCACTTCCTAGCTAACTCTCGACTGTATGCACTAGGTGGTAGTGGAACCCAATATTATCATCTAAATAATACTATATGGATTAATTATACAGAAAATCCCTCTTCTCCTAAGTACGGAAACTTATTCAGTGACTATGGATATTATTGTGGATTCCTATTTAATGTCAGCCGATATGAGTGGGTAAAAGATGTTGATACTTCTTCAGTAAAATTAGTAGATAGCCATAATATAGATAAGTATTGTATTCATAGGTTTTCTGATACAGGAAGGCTTAAATTAGTTGACTTAAATGATACAGCGGGCCGGTTGATTTATACAGACCATCTTGAAGAAGAATCAGGAAAAAGAAGCGAAGGTAATCCTTACGTAGTAACACTGCTAAAATATTATAGTAATTATGAAGTTTTTTCTACCCCGAGTAATGAAGTGTATAGTACTGGCGACGGAACCATAGGATATTCATATAATGAAGTTGACGATAAATATAACTATGTACCGGGAATACTATTAGATCTAGGTAAAGATGAATTTACAGAAACGAACGGTGTTTATACAATTACCAGAGATTCTAGGAAAATTTCAGTTACAGTAGCCGATAGTATAAAAAACGGTAGCACAGAAGGAACTAATACAGACAGTGTTACGTTCTACATAAACATTTCACTGTACAACATGAATTAAATTGAGAAATGACAAATTTAATATTAGATAAATTTAAAGAAATCTCAGATGCACTTATAGCGGTAGATGCGAAGTTGGGATTTAAGAAGCTCAGAAAATATGTAATTTTCGTACTGATAATACTCTTTATAATCAATATAAAAGTTATAACAAAGGAGACTATTGACTTTGTTATCGAGATATCAGATGAATTGCATAATGAAAAGATAAAACTTCGAGACAAGTATATGACTGACTTAAACCCATTATTGGCCGAACTAAGGGCAGAGACGGGTGCAGATAGAGTGCTTTACTTTGAATATCACAACTCTGAGGAAAACTTAGAGGGTATTCCATTTAAATTCTTTGATCTTGTTATGTGTAGTAGTACTTACGGTGTTGCAGAAATACCAGGATCTTCTTATAAAGACGTAGGGGCATCTATGTACACAACGCTTTTTGATAGAATTAAAAAGGGAGAAGTTATTCTTTGCTCCGGTGCACATGATTTAGAATTTAGACAGAAATATGGCGGAGTATTTGAATTAGTGAACGAGGTAGATCACTCTAGGCAGCAGATTTTCTTTAGCGTACCTGGTCTGACAAAACCAATTGGATTTATTATTCTTGAGTGGATGTCTGATGCGGAGGAAATTAATGAAAAACAGAAAATTACCCCTAGTATAAATAGATATATTCCAAGAATAAATGGTTTAGTTCTAGCGGCAAGAAGATAAGAAAAACGCACCTCTAATGGTACAAAAACCTTAATAAGGAAAGAGTAGAGAATTTAAAGATTAGAAAAATTGACTTTTAAAGAATCTATTCTTTCCCTTTTATTCTTAATAAATTTATAAAATATGATAAATGACATTCAGAGAATTCAAATCTCTAGAAGTAAGTACGTAGAGGAAAGTAGAGCTATTGCGGTACTAAGATTAAATGAGTATAGTTTTCTGAAGGGTGAGGTAGTAATGTTAAACTATTACAAAGATCCTGACTTTAGAAACAACATTGGGGTCCTAGTAGCAATAGGAGTAAAAGATGGTATAGGTGAAAATTGTTACAGATTGCTTAGTGCTGGTGGAACAGTAGTAGTCAGGGATGTAGTTGATGAACTCCCCGATATTTCTAAGTTAATACATAACGAGTTATACATCTATAAAGATGAAGATAGTGTTTGGAACTATGTTTATAAAACTAGCGGAGATGTAGATAGGGTAATAGAACCTATTACAGGAGGTCCGTATATTTTCATAGACCTAGAAAGTGGCTATCGCTGGTTCTATGAAGATCAAAATTGTAAGAGAGAGGATGACTTCTTTACAACAGAAGAGGTAAAGAAAATCTTACAAGATATATCAGATTCGCAACTACAGTTTAGTGCAGTCTCAACTAATGGCAATCTCTTTAAAGCTGGAGAAGTTAAGTCAATAATCATCCAACCATTAGTAGTTGATAAAATTACTGGTACCGATTTAACAGAAAATTGTAAATACCTAGTAGATAGTGTTGAACTAGAGAAAGACGAAGAAGGTAATTTAATAGTCAATGGAATAAATAAAGATTGTGATATTACTATAGTCGCCGAATACCCACTAATAAATGGAATATATTCTAGGTATACATCAACAGTAAGTATTAGATTTGGATATGACTTCTATTACGGACCAATAGATGATGGATGGCAAATTACAAAAGAAAATATTCAAGGGTTATCAAATAATATTTTGAATTATAGGAAAGATTTTAGTTGGGATAATATTACATTCTCTTATAAAAGAATTGCAGTGGCTTATCCGAAGAAATATGGATACCTAAACCATATACTAGATGATAATGGATTAGATTATATTCGTACATATCAACCGATTTTCTCAGATGTAAAAATAGATCAAGAGGAATATATTGTATATATAAAGAATGATTCCGTAAGTGTATCAGAATTCTTACAAAAATATATATTCAATGATACTGAATCTATGGCAATTGAAGAAGGGAACTTTTTCGATATGGTAGATGCATGGAAGAAGAAAAATAAGTTCTATGGTCTAGTTCAATTGGATGAAATGGGAAAAATTCCATCAGATCTAATGAACTATAGTACTACTTCTGAAGTATTTATAGTACTAACGGATATAGTCACTGAGTATCCAACCTCTGGAATGGAAGTTGGGGAGGTCTATTATAATTCTGCTGAAAAGAAACTTTTTACTGCACTGACTGAGACGACTGGAGTTATCTCTAATCCAACAAAAACCTGTCTATATATTTTTAATAATGATTATTATACATGGAATGGTTCTAGTCTGCAAAAATTTAGTAGAGTAGAGACAATAAAATTAAATAAAATTACAGATATTTTTAATTAAGTATGGCTGATATTAAAGGTACAAACATTAGTGCTCCAATAGTTCCATTTACTACCGATGACATATTTGCTACACACGAGGCAATGTATGGTAAAGGAGGTTATAGAACTGTTGAAAATGTGGAGGACTTAGATAGAATTCCAGCTGCAAGATTAGAGGAAGGTATGCTGGTATATGTAATTAATGATGATTCTGGTATTCACACTTATCAATATATCGGTTCAACTTATACAAATGGACAATGGGTCGGAGGTAAATGGACTAGAGACAAAATTGGTAAAGGTATACCTATCTATAATCAGCAATTAATTGATGACCTTGATATAGATATAACCAGGGAAACTTATATTTCTATACCAGAAGATGACGATATAAACGGTGAAGTAACTAATGAGACTTATAGGACCACCGGTAATGGAAACTATGTAGATATCTTATTCAAGGCACTTAGAGAATTACAATCTGAAGTTGCAAAAATAAAGAATTCGTTCTTGTACGGTATAGAATCGTATACAGGAAAAACTACTGCAATGACGGTGGTGGAGGAAGACTTAAAAAATGCCGTAGAAGAAGAACCTTTGTGGGCGATTGAAGAGGATGGCTTATCTGAATTGACAGAGTTAGATATGAGTAATAGTAAGTCGCTTTCTGTACTAGATGACGAGAGTGATGTCACAGTAATTACAGACTCTGACACATTTGCATCCTATTTAAAAATCGTCGGTTCTGCTAGGTATACTGCAAAAGAAGCAATTACTAATGCTACAGATAGTAAGTTATTCCTCTATATCACAACAAGCGGTCTAAAAGTAAAAATGAACTTAACCGGATATCCAACTGATGGTAGTAACTATGAAGAGAATACTCCAATAGATATTAACCTAGAGGATATCAATTTGCCATCTGAAACAGAGAGTGGTTTATATAATACTCTCATAGTATTAAGTAGAAAACAGAAAATGGCGGATGGAAACTACTATGGTAAGAATTTCATTTGGATATCCATAGGTAATCCAGAAACCAACCAAACAATTACAGAAGGCTATTTACTAGGGAACAGATTGGTGACTGTAGGGAAAGAAGTACAAAGCGTAGATGAAGTTATATTAGACAATAGATACTACTTCAATACAGTAGATTTTACAGATACCGTAATATCTAAATGTAAATTTTACTCTAAGTATCAAGATTTTACTCAAGACGTAATACCTAGTAAACCTAGTGACGAAGATTATAAATTCAAAGTAGCTCACCTTACTATTAGATCAGTGGAAGATCAAGCGATGCTACTTTCAGTAAAAGATCAAATATTAAATAATGAACTAATTTGGGACGAATCATCTGCTAAGCTATGGATTAAGACAAATAATAAACTAGCTATGATTGGTGGCTCTTCCGATGATGAAAAAGAAGACGAATCAGGTATGACAACAGAAGAAATGATTGAAGCCCTTAAACAAATGGGTATCGTACAAGAAGAAAATGGTAATTTATCTATTGATAATCTCAATGTAGATGATATTACCTTTATTCATTCTGCTACTGGAAGAAGATATAAATTTGAAATAAATTCCGAAGGTAATTTAATGAATTATGAATTGCCCGCAGACTCTCTCAAATTTTCTAACAAAGTATCTTCTAGTGGGGTAACACTACAAGATGATGTAAGAGGTTTTATCGGTCAACTTAGAACAAAAGAAGGAAATAAAAAGAGAACCTCTGACGCAGGCCTCTTCAGTGATAGATTAAAAATAGGATCTTTCTATGCACCTTTAAGCAATGATATTATTCATGGA
>Ga0326512_10000296_pt1 | contig 42223 bp, 60 predicted proteins | sample 1_2617_0518_D_FD_203652 | JGI IMG/M metagenome (GOLD analysis project Ga0326512, IMG submission 203652) | Bovine rumen microbial communities from UC Davis, California, United States - 1_2617_0518 | ecosystem: Host-associated > Mammals > Digestive system > Stomach > Rumen | place: USA... | reverse complement strand
GAGTAAGAGAGTCTTAATGATTTTCTTACTCTTTATTATTTTATGAATAAATTATTTGTTTATAATAAACACTTATAGTATCTTTGCAGTTAATAACTTATTAATATAGTCATATTATGACAAATATAAAGAAATTATAGACTGTAACCAAGGGAAATAAATAGTATTTATCTAGGAATGCTAACTATTTTGATAAAGCAGGTAGAATTGAGAAGCTTGCGTTAGCTGATTACAATAACGCATTGTTTAGTACTAAAGACGATTTTGCAAAAGGAATATATGCAAACGTTACAAACAAAGAAGATATAATGAATGCATATAAAAATTCTACTAACTCTTTAGGTATTTCAAAAGCAGCTAACCCTTTTAGTAAAATGAATATAAGCCAAACAATGAGTGGTATAGGTACTGCTGTGGCTCCAATACTGGGAGGACTGGCTTCTAATGCCCTTAGTGGGGGCAAATCCAGTGCTGCTGGGTCTATTGTAGGAGGTGTTGGTAGTACAGTCTTAGGTGCAGCAGGTACAGTAATAGGCGGACCTTTAGGAGGTGCTATTGGTACTGCTCTTGGTCAAACTCTTGGAGGAGTTACTAATGCTTTTTTTGGTAGCAAACTAAATAAGGAAAATATAGCAAAGGTTGAAGGTGATATTAATAATACTACAAATACTGCTACAGCTATGGGTTCTGCTGCTACATCAGATGAGTTGAACAATCTTAGTTTTGTAAAGGACTTTGACCAGGACTATATAGGAAGTGATGGTTTATTCAGTAGTGATGCTAAAAATAAATTCAGAGAACTTCAAGCTAAAAGAGATCAGGCTAATAACTATATGCTTCACGGTTTTACTACTGGAGCCATAAACCTAGATAATAACATAGATGACATAGCATTGGCACACAGTGCTGCTTTTGGCGGATATTTAGATGGTATAGACCCTACTACTCCTATTGGCTATTCAATGCTTACAGATAAGTTAACTAATGATAACAATAAAAATAATAATAAAAATATGACTAATATATTTGCGGGAACTCCTAATATGTTTGCTATGGGTAGTCCTTTATTTGCTTTTGGTGGTAATGTAGAAACTCATGGAGGTACTTATTCTACTGATTTAACACATATTGATACAGGAGGTTCTCATGAAGAAAATCCTAATCAAGGTGTATAGATGGGTGTAGATCATCAAGGTACTCCTAATCTTGTAGAAGAAGGTGAGGTTATATACGATGATTATGTATTCTCTGATAGACTTACTGTACCAGAAATAAGTAAGAAGAAAGATTTATCTTACGATGAAAAAGTATTAAAGAAGTATTCAGGTAAAACTTATGCTGATGCAGCTAAAAAAGCAGAGAAAGAAAGCGGTGTTGATGAAAGACCTAATGATGAAGTGTCAAGAAAAACATTTGAAGCTATATTGGAAGTACTTGCTCAATCTCAAGAAAAAGAGAGAGAAATGGATAAACTCAGACAGATGCAGGAGGCTATTAAACAAATGACTCCTGAAGAGTTTACTATGATGTAGCAACAACAAGCTGAACAAGAAGCACAATAGCAACAAGCAGAAGAAGTTGCAATGATGCAGCAACAATAGATGCAACAGCCTCAACAAGTTCAATAGCAAGAGATTCCTTAGGGAATGGAATATATGTAGCAACCTATAGAAGAACAGTAGCCTATTGCTGCTTTAGGAGGACTATTAAATACTCCAAATAATGTATATGCTTATGGAGGTACTTTTAACGATTTTAAAAAAGAACTTAAAAAAAGAGGATTAACATTAGAAGATTATTATATTGCGTCTTAGGGAAGTTCTGAAAATAGTATGCTAGAAGAAGCAAATAGAGACACCTTTAGAAAAAATCCTGATCTTATAAACGATAGCAACTTTGATAAAAATTATGCTAAAAAATATTTAAATAGAGCTAAAAGAATAGAAAAAAGATATAGAGAGAGAGCTAAAAAGATAGGCATAAATTATGATAATCTCGGTGATATAGAAAAAGCTAAAATAAATAAAGATATTGTAAAAGCTATAACTAATAGTTTCTCAAATGACAACTATAAGTTAGATAACGATGATTCATTATTTATAAATTCTTAGGCTGCACAATCTGCTGCATCACAGAAAGAAGTAAGATAGAATCTTAGAAATTCATCATTAAACGATTACATGGACACTCAAGGTTCTCGTACAGTAACTGTAGGAGAAAATGGTAAGTTACCTTGGAATACTTCTGTTAATGGATTGGTAAGATCCCAATATAGACTTCCTAAGTTAAATGAAAATGGTAAGCCTGCATAGAGTGAAGCAGGAGAGCGTTTGTATAATGATTATCAAGATGTAAACGATGATTACTTTAATAATGGATATTATAAAGAAGACGCAGATAACAGATTTAATTATAATGCTGGTGTTAAGTCAAGTATAGATGATGCTGACAATGTGACATTATATGGATGGAAACTTAATGATGATGGTTAGTGGGTAAAAGATGAAAGTGCCATATATAATAAAGATTCAGAAAATGTAAAGAAAGGTAAAACTGCTAATCATTTTGAACCTTGGACTAATCTTACAAAAGAACAGATAATATAGTTATAGGAGCAATAGGACTATAAAGATCAAACAAAAGCTGTATCAGATGCAATAGAAGCAGCTAATGGAAATTTTGATAACCTAGATCCTAAGATTTAGAATTATTTAAAATTTTTAGACAGTAAAACAGGTACAATATAGAAACTTCTTGGAGCTGATGGTAAAACGTTATCTGATGATACTGCAATACTTTATGGACATAGAAGAACTGATAATTTATATGGTCCTTATCACTATGGTTTTGATATTGGTAGTAATGGTACAGCTGATAGATATTTCTATAAAAAAGGTGATTAGAGAATTTATGTAGATAAACCTGATGATAGTTGGGGCTATACAATAAAAGATCCAGTAAAGGTAACAATAGGAGATACTGATTTTAATGATTATGAAATTGAAGGTATTACTGGTAATAGAGTATATGCTCAAATGCCAGACGGCACTATAAAAGATGTTACTAACGTAGCAGGTGTAGATAAATGGAAAGACACAGAGGCTCCATATGAAGATGATGAATCTCCATTAGGTTTTACAGGAACAACAAGATGGGTATAGCTTCCTGAAGATCAAATAAAACTTTCAACTGAAAAAAAAGGTAATGATAAATTTCCAACTCCTTCTGATTGGCCTTATTGGCTTGCTGGAGCTGCACAGCTAGGTACATTAGGATATAATATATTCAAGAAACCTGATTATAGCAGAGCAGAAGCATTAATTAAAGCTGCCAAAGAAGTAGGAAATCCTCAATAGATATAGTTTAGACCTATTGGAAATCTATTAGAATATAGACCAATGGACGTTCTTTCTGAATAGAATAGACAAAATGCTATAGCAAGAAGCGCTGACAGATATATTACAAATAATGCAATGCCTACTTCTTCACAAATGGCTGGACTTATAGCAAACGGTTATAATAGTCAGTTAGCTAGTGGACAGTTATTTGAAAATGCATTAAAATACAATGATAGAAGAAGTTAGGAAGTAGCTGAATATAACAAAGATACTGCTAAATTTGATAGTGAAGGTTTCTTAAAAGCAGATATGGCTAATCAAGATGCAGCTAATAGAGCAAAGATATATAGCCTTGAAGGATTAAAGAGTGGATATACTATGGAACAAGCTATAGCTGATGCTAGAAGTAACGCTATTAATGCTGGTATTAGTGGTCTTGTTAATCTGGGTCTAAGTTATGCTTAGAATAAATGGAATAACAATCTATATAAATATGCTATAGATAAAGGCGCATTTGCTGGTGTACATGCCGCTAAAGGTGGTAAATTGAGAAAGAAAAATAAAGGTTTAAATTTTTAATAAAGGAGGAACTGAAATATGCCAAATTATAATTTAGTAATAGATACTTCAAATTTTAAACCTTATGATTATTCTAACGCTTTAGCTTTGCTTAGAGAAATAAGGGATGCTAATTATAGAACTGAAGAGATAGCTAATAAAATTCAGGAAGAACGTGGTAAATACCTTCTCCCTGAAGACTCTAAATATAGTTAGCAATAGAAATCATTTTGGGAAGATTTTGATGCTGCATCTGAGAATTTCTATAACAACAGTAATCTTGAAACCATGAATGCTATTAAGAAGATGAGAAATCGTTATAATGCTGAAATGGTTCCAATAGGATAGGCTGTGGAAAAATACAATAAAGCTTAGGATACTATTCTTAAATTAGGCCCTGATGCCATTATAGGAAACAAATAGTAGTTAGATAATTTAGATTCATATTATGGTGGATTAAATCCACAAATAGACTATAGAAGCGCTAGTTAGATTTAGACTAAAGCTGCTCGATATTTTTCTGGTATAAACAATGCACTTATGCAAGATCCTACATTTAAAAAAATATTAGGTGACTAGTATTATTTACAGACTCAAAAAGGAGGATTAGATGGTAATAGTGCATTAAAAACGGCTCTGATTAAATATAATGAAAGAACAGGAGGCGAACATACAGAAGCTATATAGAACATGCTTGACCACATGCAACATCTAATGGACGCTGAAGGTGTAGATAAATTTTCAGACGATGCTAAAAATCAAGTGTGGGATAACATAGTTTCAGGTTTAGTGTCTTCTATTGAAGCTCCTAAATACAATCAAGTTAATAATAGAGGATATGAAACTCCTAGCGATAAAAGATAGATGGCTTATTAGGAAGTTCAAATGGCTAGAAACGGTTATATTTATAATCCTTCAACTGGTAAATATGAATATGATGAAGAGGCTGCTGCAACAGCTGGAGGTACTACAAGAACCGCTACATTACCCGATGGTTCTACTTGGAATTATGACCCAAGGAAGAAGCAATGGACTTCTCCTGATGCTACTTGGGATGGTATACCTAGAACTTCTGCATAGTTAATTGCTGAAGAGAAAAGGCAACTTCAGGCTAAATAGAAAGAAGAAGAGGCAAAGAACAATACACTTTGGAAACGCAGTGGAGAAAAACAACTGCTAACTGATGATGCCTATCGAACTATTGGAGGGCAATTTGAACCATTTGAATTTAAGATGGATGATTATACTGGAACAGATGATGAAAAAGGAATAAGAGCTTCTGGATTTAAAAGGTTAAGTGCTGGAGGTAATGGGTTTAACGGGGCTACAAGCGGTGCTAAGTTTAATGGAATTAGCCTAGCCGAAGCAGAATTACCCGCTGATACTAAAACATAGATACTTAGAGAGGCACAACGATAGATTCCTAACTTAACATCGGCAGATTTAGTACTTTATGTTGATTAGGATTATTGGTCTGATGATCATATAAGAGTTTGTATACGTGGTACTGGAGAACGTGGTAACTATATTGTACCAGAAACAACTGGTACTACTACAAGGGATTCTCAACCACAACAAAATGATAGTATACCCCTTCAAAAACCACAAGGACTTCAATAATAAATAATGGTAACTATGGGAAGAATTAATATAGGAGGACTAAAAGGTCTCTCAGCAAACGATAGAAATTATGCAGAACAAGAGTATCTGAGAACTATATAGGGATGGAATAATCTCAATGATAGTGATAAAGATGCTTTTTACAGAGACGATAATTTCAGATTAAGAGTAATAGATAACAATTTATCACCTCAGCTTAACATGGAGTATTTTATTAATAGAAAAAATAATTATACTCCTAGATATTACAGAGAACGACTTACTAATTACTTGTTAGGTGATAGACCAGCTACTCCAGAAGCTAGAGATAATAGAGCATGGTATGAGAAAATTCTAGGCATAGGAAACGATGGTACTGAGGATTTTTCTTATAAAATGGATATTGCAAAACAACAAAGTTGGGATAAAGAAGCAAATGAACTGAACAGTTTAACTAATGAACAACTTCAACAAAGAGTTCTTGATAAAATAACTTCTGAAAGAGCTAACTTTACAGATGCTCAAAGAGAACAAGAGGAAGCACAAAGAAGAGAAAGAGAAGAGAAACTACAGTACTACAGAGGCTTGTCTGGAACTGATAGAGATAGAATCTATGCTGACCAAATGTTCGAAGATGCATTTAAAGGTACAAAAGATTGGGAAACATTAAAGAATCTACATCCTAATGTAAGAGATGAGATTTACAACAATCCAAGATATTTTACAGAACATCCTGAAGGTACTATAACAGATGCAGATGAAGACTATAGAACTTGGTATGAGAAAGCTGCTAATGGAGTTACCCAAGGATTAATGGATGCTTCTTTAATCCTTACTCCTGAATATGCTAAAGGATATGCAGGGGGTTTATTTGGTCTAGCTGATTATTTAAGAGGTGGAAAAAAAGGTGAGATAATAGGTAATATATATGGTGCTGCCACAGGTTCTTTATGGAATACTTGGATTCAAGGATTGATAGGTGCTTATGGTCCATCTAATATATCAAGTACTTTACAATCACACGATAAAGACACTACTCTTGATAATCTACACGCTAAATCTAATTTAATGATTAAATCAGAGATAGGTAATGAAATAGGTGCTTATTCTAATGCAGCTTTAGCTAATCAAGAAAATGATCCTAATTGGAAAGATACTCTTGATAAAAGCTGGGAAGAACTTACTAAAGATAATCCAGTATGGCAGACCTTTAAGAATAAAGACTTTACGCAATTAACAGATGGAGAGAAGATAAGAATTATATCTCAAACTAGAGCTATTAAAGATAAGTATGGCACTGATACCGCAATGTAGATTCTTAATGACGACCTTAATGATATAGTATCTAATGGTGGAGGAGCCTAGATTTACACTAATAAAGGTATTGCTACTTCCGAAGGTCAAGGAACTTCCTTCTTAAGAAGCCTTGAAGGAGCTGGACTTAAGTTTGCTGCTTCAAAAGGTGAAAAATTAGTATGGCTTGCAGATAAAGTAGGTCTCACTGATGTCATGGGGATGACTGAACAAGATACTTGGCAAGCAATGAAGTATCTTGATAATGTTGATAAACTAGGAGTACTTAGTTCAAGAGATCAAGAAGATATAGTTTATGGTACTAATACTCAAGCTTATAAAGACTTTGTAACCCAATATATGGCTACTAATAGTGGTTCAGAAGAAACTGCCAGACAAGCGTGGATTGATGAACAAGAAGCTACAGGAGAATATAAAGGATACGGAATATCTCCCAATAAGAGAGTAAGAGCTACTGGAACTCAACATAACTGGTTTAGTATTGATGGTGCATTAGATGCATTTGAAATGTCTGGTTATATTGCAGACCAAGCTACAGCACAATGGGCTTTAGGCAAATTAACTAAAGGTCTAGGTAAACCTATAGGAGCACAATCAAGAAGTATTAATGATTGGATGCTAAATAAAATAGGAGTTTCTGCTGAGAACAGATTAGCAATTCAAGGTGCTTTAAATGATGTATTTACAAAGACTGGCGGTTATGCTAAAGCATATTATGGTTCTATTCCTATTTCTGTTGGTTATGGAATGGCAGCTTATGATGAAGTAAGACAAAAAGGTCTAGAGCAGATAGTAGGATAGATAAACAAGGAGATTGACGAATCTCCTGAATATGCTACACAAGTACAAGCTATTTATGATAAATATGGTTTAATAGATGCTAGTGAAGGAAATGCCGCTAATGCTGCTCAACTAAGAGAGCAAATGATGGCTGAACTTAACGGCTTAAGACAGAGTTGGATAGAGCAAAAGAAAGAAGAAAAAGCAGAAGACTTTGCCAGACTTAATGAAGAAGCACATGATGCTTATAATATGAACTTCATGCTTGAATCTTTAAGAAATACTGGTATAAATTTATCATATAAAAGTTGGCTTTATAAAGATGCTTCAAGGGCTGTACACGGTGGAAGAATACCTCTTGATTTACCTAACTTTGAAAAGACCTTAGGTAAAATAGGATTCAAAGATACAGGTAAGAAACTGGATCAAAGAATTCTTAATACTAGCTTTGGAAAGAAGTTTGGGCAGTATGTTCAAGATGAAGAAGGCAATCTTGTAAGAAACACTTCAAAGTGGAGAGCTACTGCTGAAACTGCTAATCAAGTAGGAAAAAACATTTGGGGAGGGTTCTGGAGTAACTATATGGATGATGTATCTGTAGGTTTCTCAGCTGGCTTTAATCTGTATGATTTCAATGATTATATGCAAGCTAAATATAATCCTGAAACTTATGGAGAAACATCAGACCTAATGAGTTCATTTATAGCAGGTGCTGAATCAGGTGCTGAAAGAATGCTTGATGAACAATCATTCACTGATGGTTTTATTGGTGCTATGGGTTCATTGGTATCTTTTAACCCTGCGGGCTCTTTAAAGCTTCTTACAGGATGGAAGAATTTTACACATGATGCAAATGGCAGACCTCTTACTAAAATAGAAATAGCGAATCAATTCTTGGGTAATCCTATTCTTGGTACTATAGGAATGGTACAAGAAGAAAGAGCTAATACAGATGCTAGAGTAGAAAAACTTAATAAGATAATTGCAGATAATGGAGTCAGTGTTAATGATACTCAACAATTGTTACACTGGGCTGCTGCTAGAAAAGATAACCACGATTTTGGAGACTTTTTAGATATGAAAGATGCCAATGATGGTTTAGGATTTGCTATACTATACAATTTGGCTAAACTTGAAGAAGAAGGAGGTTATTATGGTGAAATAGCCAAAGGATACTTTGAAGACCTTGAAAGACTTGCAAGAGGCGGAGAAAACATTACTAATGAAGATATAAATGCGTTCTTAGGTAATCCAGAGAACAGACATCTTCTTGATGAACATGTACATACAAATGAAGATGGTGAAGTAGTTCAAATGGATGACGAAGGAAAGAAATTATATGCACAAATGTAGCTTCAATCTAATGCTCAAAAACTTCTTGATATGAATAAGAAGCTTCGTAAGAACTTAGGTAATGTTAAAAAGACTTTCCAAAATTACAACATCAATGATGATGCTGCTGTACAGTTAGCATACTCTCTTACAATGCAAGGACAATGGGAAGACAGATTAAAAGCCCTTAATAAGAAAGTAGCTAATTCTCAAGATTATTCTACTAAATCTAATGAAGATGTAGAATATAGAAGTAGAACATTTACTGAAAAGAGGTTAGCAGAGATAGATGCTAAGATAAAAGAAACTGAGAAACAAATAGCACAGCATCAAGAAAATGTAGACCAATTAGAAGGAGTATCTAGAGGTAGGGCACTTAGAAAAGCTGCTAATACTGAAGGTTCTTTAAGAGACAAATATAATGCATACAAGAGACAAAGAGCCGCTTTATTATCACTATCTGAAAGGCTTGTAGGCGATGAACAACTTGAAGCTTCAAAGCAAGCTTTAAAGGGAAGAAAGAAAGAACTTGCAAAACTTAAAGATGTAAGAAAGCATGTTGCTGCAATGCTAAAGGAAAGAGATAAAACTCCAAACACTGTTACAGATGTTGAGGAGTATATGTATCAAGATCCTGCAATACATGATGTAGAAACTCTGGATAAACATGAGATAATGGCTCTTAATCCTCAACAAAGAGCTAATATGATTCTAGCTCCTGAGACTTATAGTAAAGCACAACAAGAAGTAGTTAAAGAGTTAATTGCTGAAGAGGAACAAAAGAACCCTGACTTTAAAACAGATATTCGAGATGCTGCTATATTATATAATAGATTGCAACAGAATAAGCAAACTATTGACAATATAATGGCTAATAGAGAGAACTTCAATAGATATGCTCAAACAGTTGCTATGAAAAACTTAATGTACAATTCATTAAGATACTATAATAGTGACGAATACAAAGCACTGGTTGATAACTCTCAAAAAAGAAAGGAATTTATAGCTCAAATGCCTGCCACTGATGATAACCAAAGAAACATTATTAATAATGTTGTTGATTATCTATAGAATGTAGCAGCTAAAGGAAGAGAACTAGACCTTACTAATACAGCAGATGTAATACAACTATTTGATGAAAATAGAGATGCAATACTTAAAGCTTTAAACGATAGTAAAACTGCTACTCTTGAAACTCCTAATGGTACTATTGATATGATTGTTTCTAATGAAAACAATATGTCAGTAAGAGATTTACTACAAAGAGCTATAGAAGCAAATGCTGAAAACTAGAGAGTAATTGAGGAAAGATAGCAAGAAGTAAGTGTTCCTAAACCTGAAGTTGCTGTACAACCTGAACCTGCTACTCCTGTTGAAGAAGGTAAACCTGCTAAACCAGCAGAAGAACATATAGAAACTAAGACAGAATACAAAGTAGCACAAAAGGCGACAGATGAGGGTAAATTAGGAGTAGGTACTATAGTGAAATATCTTAATGGAGAACCTGTATCTCCAATGCAACTTTCATTCTTAGACCCACTTGGTGAAGAAGGACAAAGAGAAGGAGAAGAAGATGCAGAGTATGCTAAGAGGTTAGCACAAAAGTACATTGATTCTGGGTATATTGAAGTATCAGAAACTGCTCCTGAAACTCCTACTACAACAGGCAGATATCAAGTTAATCCAGATGTAGTTATAGATAGGGAAACTGCTAATAAGGAACTTGGAAAAAGTTATTCAGAACTTATAGAAGATGAAGAAGTCAATAATATTGAACAAGGCAGACTTCAAGCTGCTGCTGATTATTTAAATGGAAATATTACAGCTACCGAGTACTTGGATAAACTTAATGTAGTAGTTCCTGAAGAAGAAGATCGTGCTAATAGATTAGCACAATCTGTAGCAGATAGATATAAGAAGTATTTAAAAGACACTGAGGAAGGGAGTGGTAAACCTATAAAACCTGCAACTCCAATTTAGTCAACAGAAACTCATCAGGAAGCTGTAGATAATGTAAAGGGAGTAGTTAATAATATCTTTGAAGATGAGAAGGGAAATAATTCTTCTACTATAGAATTTAGTAATCCGTTCTTATGGGAAGATAAATATGACTACACTGCACAAGTAAAAGAATTATTCAGAAGCTTATTTGGTAAAGAAGGAATTTCTGCTATGGATAGAATCCTTAGAGAAGAGGCTGAAAAGAATCCTGCTGATAGAAGAGATGTTTACTTCGTAGTGCCAAAAGCTTGGCATGACCATTTAACTGCTAATTACAAAGATTATAATCTACTTAGAGATTTACCAGTAGTTGCAGTTGTTGAAGATCCAAATGGTGGAATTCCAATAAAAAGAACTGTAAAAGAAAATGGAGAATTAGTAGAAAAGGAAATACGTTATACTCCTATAGGGCTAGCTCCAGCTTCCTCATAGGTTCGATCTTATTCTAAAGCTAAGATAGGACAATTTAGAATGGAACCTGTAAGACAGGCAGCTATAAAAGAAGGTGTAGTTCAAACAGACCAACTTATTACAGATAATACTGGTAAACTTGTGACGTCTAAGATACTTAGAATCAACAGAATTACTCCTCCTTCAATGAAGAAAGGTATCTTTAAATCCATTATGGATATAGCTTTAGCTAAACTTGGATTCAATGAAACACAAGGAAAAGCAGAAGATATATTCCAAGGCAAAGATACAGGGAAAGAAACTTCTTTATATGCTAGTTTTAGAGATAACTTCTTGCAAAATTTAGAGTTTTGGAGATAGGATGGGAATAAGTTAGTAGATTTAAGTACTATAGACCAAAAAAAGAATCCAGAAGAATATAAAAGGGTAAATGAACTTCCAAAGGTGCTAGTGTATGCTTATCAATATGAAGGTGAAAGAAGACCATTGCGAATGTTTTTTACCTCTTTAGATAAAGCAACCATAAGTATTCCAGAAGGCATAATAGAAGGAAAGACTGAAATGTCTTTGTTTGAAGCTCTTCAAAGAAAAGATGCTGTTTTAAATGATATTTTATTATCCAAATCTAATACAGAAGGGAGTGCAATGCTTAAGCAACTTGTTAGTAGAATGCAATATGAATTTGATAAAGTCACTCAAGCTGAAGAGTTGATAGACTCTGAAGGAAATCTTATGGTAGCTGAATCACTTTCTAAAGGACTAACAAAAGCTTTCAGTAACATTTTCTATAATGGAAATAATGGCACTAACTTCACAATAAAAGTATCTGATAAAGTAGTTAATGAGGAGATTGAAGGACAAGAAGTTCCACATATTGAAATATCATTAGAATATGACAATAAGAGTGCAGAGTTAATTAAGCTTCCTATTAATATGGAAAGACTTGACAATAATACTACAATTGATATTATCAGAAGATTCTTATTTGATGGTATTGATGGTATGGGTACTTTTAGAGGAGAAGAACAAATAAAAGGTCTTAATTGGAATAATCATAAAAACGATTTAGTTAATTATAAACCTGCTCTTTAGGATTAGGAAAACGCAGAAAATAGAGCTATAGTTAATATTGCTAAAGCAATGTTTGATGATGGTATTCTTTCAATATCTCAAGAGGGTATTCCAGGAGTTTATCCATATATAGCTGCTCCATTTGATACTACAGGAAAACCTGTAATTTCATCAGAAGTGTCTAACAGTGATAATGCTGGAAATCTTGAAGGCAACACTGGACATGCTGAAAATGCAACAATAATTGATAATAGACCTGTTATTGATGTACTTAAGGATACTATTAATACTACTATTGATAAAATACTTAAATATTCAAGACAGCAAAGAGAAGTTATTAAGCAAAGGAGAAAAGCTGCTAAAGAAGCTAAGCAAACAGTAAAGAATTACCTATCTGCTACTACAATAGCTGGTATAATGTATGATAGTAACTTCTCAGAAGACAGTCCTTATTATTATCCATCTACAATGATAGGTACTGATGTAGATACATTTATAAGAGACTTCTTTGAAACAGATGATAAAGGAAACTTCTTATTTGACAAGAATTCTATTGACTACTCTAAGTATCCTACATTAAGTAAAGAAGTACTTAATGAAATGATTGAAGGGCTTAAAGTACTTAAGCAACAGATGCTTGATAGAGGAGAAACTAGAATCATTTCTGAGGAAGTTATAACTGATGGTACTATTAAAGTAAAACTTCAAGATGGCAGAACAATAGAGGTTCCTAATACAGGACATCTTGATATGATAACTGTAGATAATATGGGTAAAATCCATGTCTATGACATGAAGACTTTTAGAAACGATGATAATTTCTAGGAAAAAGTGTTCAAAGATTATGCTGCTTAGTTAAATATATATAAGAACATTCTTGAAAAACAGTATGGAATAAAGGTTGATTCAGTACATATTATTCCTATTACAGTCGATTATCCAGCACCATCTGAAAGTAATGTTTACTCTGAAAAAGGTGGACAATTGTTACTTAATGGTGAAGTTCTACAGTTAGATAATCCCAATACTACAAGAATGGGTATGGCAATTAATGTAGACGCTCTTGTTAAAGATGCTGCATCAAAAGTAAGAGATGAAGCATCAGTTCAAGCGGAAGCTATGTTAAAAGCTATAGGATTTACACAAGAAGAGATTGAAAGACTCAAGAGAGCAGATACAGATGCAACACTTGAGAGAAAGAAAAAGATGTCTTCTTATACAGTATCCTTAAAGATACCAATGACTGCGGAAGTAACACTAGATATGAATAATCTAGCTGAAGGACAAAAAGCCAAAGTTAATGCTATCATAGAACAGTTGCAAAAGGAAAATGGAGAATAGAATCCTTCACAAGTAGCATCTATGAAAGTTGAGGCTGCTCCTGCTACAGGAATAGTAATTAACTCAGACTTATAGACAGATACTAAGAATCTAGTTTCAGATGCTGCATCAGCCTTTATAGGAAGAGAAGTAATAAATACTGAGGGACAAACTACTACAGAAAAACAAGAAGATATAGACGATACTGCAAGTTGCCATACAACAGCTACTCCTAAATCAGGGCTAACTAGTGGCAAAAGAGGCAGAAATATTAAATTCTAATTTTCTATATAAAAAGAAAAAGAGGAAGGGATTTTATTTCCTTCCTCTTTTTATTGTTTATAAGATAGAATTACTTTCTACCATAAGAACCTCTGTTAAGCTCAAATGCTTCAGCAGCTTTTCTAGGATCATGACCTACAGAATAATGCCATCTGAAATAAGGAGTATATTTGAGAGCTTTAATTTGCCATTTTTTCTCTCCCTTCCATTCTCCCTACTAGTACTCATCACCACTCATCATCAAAGTAAAAATATTGTAAGCATTGCTTAACATAGCTAAGTTAGAACCAAATAATGAAAGAACACTAGGACCTTCAACTTGGGTGAATGAGGTAATTTCATTATAAGCAGCCTGTTCCATATACAATCTAGATAGGAAGTAATAAGCTAACGCTGCTGCATAATCATCTTCATTCTTTGGATAGTAATCATCAGGGTCACTACCTGAAGGCCTACCAAGAAGTCCAGTATATCCAAATACTCTTAGTAATCCCCCCACAAGAGCTGTAGTTCCAAGTATTACAAACCAGTCCATTTGATGTCTTCTCATATTATAGTATTGATTCTCACTGAATCCACATTCTTGCATTACATCTTGTACATATTGAGGTCTAAATATAGGTAGGAAATTCATTGCCATAAACTTCTTAACTGTGACTTCATTATTTCCAAATAAAGCACATATAGTTTTTATCCAAGTTCTTTCACTACCTTCGACATCTTTATCAAGAGCTAGACTGTATTTATCGCTACCCCATCTTCTTTCTGTCATACCTAGCATGTAACCACGCATTGCAAGTACTGAATTACCAAGCACATTTTGTTGGAATTCGACTTTATCTTGTGAGTTATAAATACCATGTAATCTATTACCTATCTCTCTTGCTTTTAACTTGAAAGCATTCTCATCTTCAAGGTTCCAAGTTAAATCATGTACTTGCTATCTTATTTTAGACTGCTCATTTCTAAGTTTAGTAATAGCTTGTTCATTATTCTAGCTTGTAGCATCATTATTTATTTCAATGCCAAATTCATCAAGGATATTTTGATAGCTTCCAGCATCAAAGCTTGAGAACCCTAAGCCATTTAAGCTTTGTATGTGAGCTTCAATGTTAGATATCAGGGTATCAATATCCCTTAGCTTTTGATATAAGTCTTCTACTAATTGTACATTCTTTCTTTCTTTAACATAGTGAATACCTTCAGTTAATCCAAATTTACCAGCTTTACTAATATGCTACTCAGATTCCCCTTCATGTATTATATGGTAACAATCATACATACTTTTAGTAACCACTTTACCATTTTCAATATAGTGTAGCTTTATATGTTTAGCTAGAGCTATAAATGGTATTAACTACATAAAGTGGTCACCCATACTATAAGGAGCAAAAGCATTATGCCAAAATAAGTCAGCTGCTGCTAAATTTTCACTGTCTATAGTGTAATGCTCAGTTAATTCATATATCTAACTTTTAATTTTAGACTATTCTGCTTTAATATTCTTAATGTCTTCCTCATCCTAAGTAGTAGTTAATGTTATGTCAAGATCTTTCAATTTGCTTTTAAGTTCTTCAACTTGCTTTGCCTTACTCCTCTTTACACGAGATAAAGAAGCTTCCAGGAAGTAATTGTTATATCTAAAGTTTCTATTATTATCACCAAAGGCATCAAAGTAATCAGAGAACTGATTTACTTTGTTTCTTTTAACTTGTCTTAAACTGTCAAGCAATAAATTATCAGTGATAAAATTATATTCTCCATTAGTTTTATCAGTACCAAAGTACTCTCTCAAAGCTCCTCTCCAATCTTTCATATTGAAGTATTCACCTACAGCAGCTTCCTTAAGGACTTCAGTGAAACCCATTGCAGTATTAGCTATACCACCTTGTACATTACCACCTAGGAACATTCTTGATGCAAGAGCTGTAGATAATTGGATAAGCTTAGCTATAATAGTAGCAGTGCCTGACATTCTATGACCAAATTGCAATCCATACAATTCTTTCTCCATGAAAGTAGTAACTCTCTTGTATGCTTTAGATTGACCTTGGTCTATTTGCCATTTACCATGAATCTTTCCTCTTCTCTCTTTCATTTGCTCATGGCTTATTTCAAGAGCATCTTTAATCTTTGAAAGATAACTATATTGATTAGCCATAGCAGAGTAAGCCATACTAGCTCCTATTAAATCAGTAGACAACTTTATTCTCTTATCTTTCTGTAATCTGTTAATATAGAATAAAGGAATTCTTTCTACTTTATCATCCTCATAAGATAATCTGTCATTAAGAACATCAGGAGTATTAATAGTATTATCACTACCAAAATCTGTGTCATTAGCGTTTTTAGTTACTAAGTCACACATATCCTACATTAAGGTAGCTCCTACTGCTTTTGGAATATTTTGTCCAGTAAGCATTCTATTATGTACTTGATTTATAGTGCTGGCATAAATCTGTGGTGCTCTAAATAATAGTGTAGCACCATTAGGCAATTGAGAATCTTGAGTATCTTTCCATTCAATATATCTATCCAAGATAAACTTTTGGTCATCTGTTAATTTCTCATATTTATCAGAACCATATTTATCTTTAGCTGGATTAGGAACGTTAACAAATCTTATTACTCTCCCTTTAGCGTCTTTCTCTACAGTAGTTATGGAGTTTTCTTTATGCCAGTTTTTATAAGCTTTATTATAGAATTTATGCCATAGTACTGCTCTTTGAGATTCTCTCATTTTTGATAGTTCCCTAGCACCATACTTTTCTTTAAAGAGTTCTTTCTGCTACTTTGTAAATTCATCAAAGTCTTCTTGCCACCTTCCCCAATCAGCACCAAACTTCTCTCCTTCTACCATTACATAACCAATAAGATAGCCAGTAGGAACTCCTTCAGCATCTCTGTCATAAAGATGTCCTAAGTTAACTCCTCTCTTACTAGCTTCTTGTTGTAGAAGTAAAAGATTGTTTCTGTCATTAAGGAATTTTCTATTACCATTAAGCTTAGTAATCTTAAGAATTTTATCAAAAGCTTGCCCCCAAATATCAGGATTATTGGACATAGAGGAGAATTGTTTCTCCCACCAGTTTAAGTCATTACCAAGTTCATCTATGATTCTATCAATAGACATTGTACTACTGTCAACAGCTTGCCCTGAAAATCCGAGAACCCTGTCAGCTCTTTCAATTTGGTCTTTACCTATGATTTCAGTTAAGAATCTCTTAACATAAGCACGTTGGTAGTTTTTAACTGTAGGAAATAAACCAGAGTATATATCATCACGAGAACCTTCTCTCCCTCTAATCTTTTCTTTTAATCTATCATTTAAATCTACTAAACTTACATTAACTGTACTCCCACCATATTTTGCTGGTACAGAAACACTAAAAGGTTTCCCATTACCAACATCTAAACCGTGTATTACAGAATTAGGATCTGTATTTTCATGTTTAACAGTATATAAATCTATTAAATCAATTATGTTCGAAGCTGTATGTGCATACATTAAAACAGTTCTAATATCATTAGCATACTATCCCATATTAGCAGTAAAATCAGCCTCTGCATTAAAATCTATTTTTCTAAGTTTGTCTACCATTTGCCACTAAGCATTAATGAGAGTTTCAAGTGCTTTGACAACAGCAAATAAAGAATTTTCTTCCATTAGAGCATCGGACACTGTAGTTACTTTGTTAAAATCAACAAATCCTTCTGCAATAGCTAACTCCTTCTGTAAAGTTTTAAAAAACTTTTCATCATAAAATTGCACACTTTTAACATATCTATGCATATCATCAAGTACTTGCTTTGCTACTCTTACATTTGTAGAAACATTAGGAGTGTTAATAGTATCTTTGAGATATGTTGATTCAGCATTAGCTATAGCATCTTCTGCCATACCGTTAAATTCAGGAGAAGTAAATCCTTGAGCTATCTGTGTAGCTATATCATTAACTTGTCTTAAAGCTGCTGCATACTCTCTACTTGGAATCTTCTTTAGTTTGACTTTAACAGCATCTATAATTCTATTAAGAAGATTGCCTAGAGTCTTAAGTACTTTATTAACTGGATTGTTAGGATTACCAGCTTTATCAACGCCCTGATTAAATTGATTACCTACTAACCATCCTGCTACAGCTTTTAAGTCATTATCTTGAAATCTATGTACTGCAAAGTTAGGATTCTGCTTCATTATCTCCTGATATAAATCATTTCTTTCAAGAGCATCCAACAGTCTTTTTACTAAAGGATTACTATCCCCTAAGATATCAATAGCAAGATGTCCACAGTGCTCTGTTAAATCTTGTCTTATATTCTTTTTAGAAGCTTGAGATAATTGGATTAACTCATATAATCCTTCAGCATTCCGTTCAGCATTAACAGTGCTATAAACAGACTGAGTACCATCTTCCAAGAATTTTACATCAACTCCTGCATTTCTAAGATAATACATCATTCTATCAACAAGGCTTCTCTTCTTGACAGCATCAAGCAGTTGTGCCTTATTTTTAGCATTGTTATCAAGAACTTTAATAGTAACAGTCTTGTCTGGATTTTCTACAAAGGATGCAAAAAATTGTGAGGAAGGGTTTTCTTTATTATAAGCCTATATCTTATAGATAGCAGTACTATAATCCATAGGTTCACCATTTCCTAAACTTTTTTCTATCACAGCTCTCAATTTTTCAGTATCAGCGTTCTCTCCAATAACTTTCATCAATGATTCAAGGGTTGGAAGCCCTTGAACATTGAATGAAAGTCTATCACTGGCTAAATCTAAGAAGTCCTAGCTAGTGGCAATACCATAATAGGTTTTTGCCATAGAGTGGCTCTTAAAATAGTCTCTTAGTTCCTACCAAAGAATGTCTCCTGATATTTCACCAGTAAATTCATTCTTAGCGTTAAAATTAAATACACAACTACTCATATTAACATATTTCTTCGTTAGTCAACTTTGTATAAACTTTAGTCTTACCTGCTTTGATATTTTCCTTTAACTGAAATACCAGATTATCTATAAGAAGTTGTCTTCTAGTAGCTTCTGATATAATAGAACTCTTAACAGGCATGTTCTTCATTAACTCTTCAGTACCTCTAGTGAGATTTTCCTTAGTTTTAGGAATCCATTCTTCTCTATCTAATTCCCCTTCTACTTGTTCATCAAGAGTGGTCAACAGGTATTCAATTAAGAAATCTTCAGACACTTTATTACATTCAGCAAGCTTTTGTCCTAAAGCATCTACATCTTCCTCAGTAAATGGTATCTCAACAGCAGCTTCTTCTCCTATAGATTCTTCCGCTGTGCTTCCCTCTTCTAAGAGGTTAGCTTCTGCTTCACCATTCAATAATTCATCTGTATCGACTTTTTCTTCTTGAGTTTCAGTATTAGCGTTTTCTTCAATAGCGGCTTGGTCTTCCTTACTAAGTTCATCTTCAATTCTTGCAAGTTTTTCAGTACTTTGATTTCTAATTCCAATAGCCTCATTCAATGTGGCTGCGTAAATATTAGAAATATTCTTAGTACCTAGAGTAGGTACTTTTACATAAGTAACCTTGCCTCCTGAGTAACCATTAAGATTACCTGTGAAATTATACTCTCCATCTATCATTGCAACATATACTGCTTTGTTTCTCATAATTACTGGATGTACTTTAAAGTCTCCAGTTTCTTTATCACTTGAAATAATAAATTCAGCATTTGCTTTGACAGCATCACTAGAATTACTACTTAAGTCTATTTCAAAAGCGTCTCTCAGCATTCTCTTCTCACTATCTACGAAGTAAGAAGCATACTTTATATTACCTTCTGAGGGCATCCTATGAACTAGTTTATAGTTATCAGGATGGTTGAGGGCATACATATAGCCAAATTCAATAATGCTCTTAGGAGTTCTTCCATTAGTAGCAACTACTGCAAGGTTATCGAGATTATCAATGCTAATGTAGTCCAAGTATGACATCTTATTATCTCCTCTACCTATTTCAAGTAAGTTCTTTACTTCCAAAGGAGTAAATTGAATAAAGCTATAAGGACCAACACCAAAACCAGTTTTATAATAATTATGGAAGAATAGTCCTTTTGCAATATCTTGAGAGGCTTTATCTCCTAATGCTAACTGTGCCCAAGCATCTGTAAAGGTATTCTTATCAGCTTGTTCTACAGACAGATTAATAGCAATATGCAACTGTCTAGTTGTCTTACCAGTATTTCTATCTTTATAATCTGAATAAGAGAATCCTAAATATCTAGCAATAATAGGAGGAAGTTTACCTTGCTTCATCAGATTGAAAGCTTCAATAGGGAATCTATACAAATAATAGTCTCTATTAGTATATTCCTCATTACCTTCATATATTCCATTAGGATTAAAGGCACTATCAGTATTAGTTAATAAATGCTGACTAGTTTCTCTGTGAATATTATCTATTGTTTCAGCATCAAGAACGTTAGTTGCAGGAAGGAACTTATTTAAAATGTCTCTTCTATCTTTGTAAATGGCTTTATCGTAAGGATAATATTTACCAAGTACTTCAAGAAGTTCCTTATTTAAATCATACATACATTGTTCAAATGCAAATGGATTTTCAATTTGAGATTTTATATATCCTTCTCTATCATGCAATAATTCTCTAGGAGTATGAATATCCAAAGACTTTTGTCCAGATTCCTCACCAGCCCTAAGTGCTTCATATATAACCATCTTGAGAGCACTCTCTGTCTGGTTAATATAATCATTCACTACATACTGTTGATTATAGAAGAATCCCATTGTACTACCTACAGCATTGGATGCAGTAAACTTAGTAGTGGAGATAAATCTATTAAGCTCTCTAGAAGCATTATATGCTTTTTCAAATATCTTAAGAGCAGATAACTGAGATTTCCTGAAGTCTTCTATTCCTCTAAGAGTAGACAATGCTTTATTTACATCAGAAGCATTGTTTACAGTATCTCTATACTTAACTATTTGACTTGCAAAACTTTCAGTAGTTATGGAAGTATTGGCATTTTTATACTCATTAATATCTTTAGTATAGTTTCTAAGCACTCTACTCTTAGCATTAGCAAATGTAGTGATGCCTCCACTATTCTGTATAATATCACATATCTCTTTAATAATTGGCTGATTGAATAGTACTCCAATATCCTTGGTAGCATATCCCATTCTAGCAAGTAAAGCTCCAGTTGATGCAGTAGTAGTATTGAAGTTCAGATAATTTAATACAGGATCTTTAACAGCATCCACAGATGCAGCCAAGAATTCTGCAAGGTTCAAGTCTATATCTACTACAGTACCATCACTTAATTGAATTTCCTTAGACAATAAACTTCTACCTATCTTTTCAGTTATCTCATCTTCAGTTTTACCTATGAGAGACTCAGTACTTCTAAGTAACTTAGCACCCATCATACCATTAAATATAATAGGTTCAGTTAGATCTAATTGTTTTACAACAGATGATAACTGGTGATTTGTATTTTGATTAGCAAATATACCAATTAACTTAGCAGCTACCTGATTAAGCTGATTATAGAACAACAAAGTACTTGGATCAGCAGCATCCTGCTCTTCATTAATACCAAGAAGATCTTTCAAGTAATTAGCTGCACTCCTAGCATTGTCAAAGCCACCTGGAGTTAATCTGTCTCTAAGAGTTTCTTTGTCCATAAGTCTATGTCTCATTAACTCAAAGATAAGATTATTTCTAGCAACTCTACTATTTTGAGAGACTGCCCTATGAAAATCATATTTAATTAACTCTTCTTTTTCTTCTTCCTCATTCCACAGATTAAGTTCTTTCGCTGCTTTTTCAAATAAAACATTCTTATTATAAGCATCCTCGTCTTCCCACGAAATATTACGTTCTAACATTTCATCCCAAAATTTATATAGAGGAATTTCAGTTCTGTCTCCACGAATTTCAATTAAAGCATTCTCAATCTCGGGATTTTCATCATATATCTTTCTAAATATAAGACCATCAGCCTGTTTAATAAGGTCTTCATTGCTTAAATCAGGAAACTTTTCTTTTAAGGAATCTAATTTTAGACTAGACTTAGTTATAACCTTTCTCTTGACAAAATCTTTTCTAATAAGATAAAGTTTATCAATATCAAAGTCAAAACCTGCAATGGTAGTACCTTGAGCTGGAACTCTAATAGTACCTCCAGCAGTCATCTCAGTGCATCTTACTACCTTACAATTAAGCATTGAGTAGTCTCTCTCTGAAGGAATTCTATATGCTACTATGTCAAGGATTCCAGGGAAGTCTTTCTCTATTAAAGTATTACCTTGTCCATCAGTTTTGAATGTACCATCAGTATTACAATAGTCATTGAATCTAAGTTTTACCTCGTTACCATTAGAATCAGTGTAACTGAAATTAAACGGTATTTCAATCTCTGCATATAATACATTTCCATTCTCTTCATCAGTAACAAACTTAAGAGGCCTGTCTTCTCCAGACACTTCATCTTTTGTAGTAATACCCCAGTCAGATACTTGAACAGCACTACCACCTTTCATATCCTGCTTGTTAACTTCTTTTCTGAAGATACTGAATATCATTGCAGTAGTATCATGCTCTATGGAACCTTCATATAATGGAGTAGCAAATTTACCATCATTAACTGCTATATCAAGTAACTGATGTAATGAATATCTATCATTATTAACTATTGCAGAAGTAAGAAGGTTACTGAGTTTCTTTTCATTCTCAACATTCTTCTTAAACTTCTCAAATGATTCCATCATATTAGCTACTATAAGAGAGGTATACAGAGATACTAGCTTTCTACCAGTTAATTCTACTTCTGCACCATCTTTAGTAAGCTTAAACTTCTGTCCTCCTAGATAATCATAAACTTTGCTTGAGAACATATCTATGTTACCCATTATAAGCTTTCTTACCTGAGTACCTAAAGCTCTCTGCACATTAATATGCTCAGGGACATTGGACTGAATTCTATAGTCAGCATAGTCAAGTTCATGTATCTTAGCTTTTGAGAGATTATTCTTAATATCTACATTACCTTTACCATCAGCTTCTTCAAGTTCTGTTTGACCCCACATACCTACTTTAACAACAGTATCAGCACATAGAAGGTCAACTTCATTAGAACCCATAAACTCAGCTATTTGTCTCAGTTTACTGTCCACAGGAAGTAAACAAGGAATTAAGATAGCCTCAGCATATTTATGCTGCACAGGTATAAAGATATTATCGTTTCTACCATTTTCTCCAGTAATGCTCACTTTTTCCATAGTAAACATATAAGGTTTCAATGGCATAATAGTAGTATAGTAAGCAGAGATTCTTTCAAGCTCTTGAGGAGTAATATTTCTCTTTTCTCTTATTACTCTCTCATTAATTTCAGAAATCTCTTTATGTAAAGCTTCTTTTCTATCATTCCATAGACCAGCCATTATCATTAGCTTTCTAAAAGAATCAATGTGCCTAAAGCCTTGACCATCAGTCTGAGAAGTATCTTTCACAAACTTTTGATAAATACTATACTTACTACCAAGTAACTTTTGAAGTTTCTTCTGTCTATCTATTTCAGCTTGCCCTTCCTTAGGTTTAGTAATACCCTCTGCAATAGCTTTATTAGCTTCATCCATATCAGTGGCATGAACTCTAAGTAGAACCTCCATCATCTCCTGATTGGTTTCTTCAGCATCTACATGAATATCCTTGAAGTACAGAGTCTTTTGGGCTTTAATACCCTGAGCATTCTTTTTAACTACTTCTTCTCCATTCCATGTAGCATCTACATCTAAAACATTACCTGGAGCATGAACCTCTTTGTATCTCTTTTGGAAGTCCTTAACATTCTTATAGAATCCAAGGTCTCCAGTAAATACTTGATATTGGAGGATATTAGATAAATAGGTATTATAATAGAACTCCTTTAATCTCTCATTGAGTTTTACGGTTTTATCCTTTTCTCTATTCTGTGGGTCTTTAATTTTAAGTAAATCAGCAAATCTCTTTTCTTCAGTCTTATTGCCTAAGATACCAACATTCTCTCCAACCTTTAAGAAATTATTGAATCCTTTTTCAAGATACTCACTTATAGCAGCCTTTACTTCTTGTACTCCAAGTTTAGTAAAGTCTCTACCTTTAAATGCTTCATTAAGGAAGGTAAGCATAGTAAACTTACTAGCATTGGCTTCTATATTAGAATTTAAAAGGTGCTTTCCGAGATACCTCTTCTTGGCTTCTTCTATTTCTTTAGAACTTAAATTATTAAAATCTTTTCCTTCTAAGCTTAAAAGTCTTTTTAATTCCTGATTAGTGAAATCTTTAAATAGTGTCATTCTTCTAAGTTCTGACTCATATATATTATAAAGTTCATCAACTATAGAAGTACCATCAAATTTACCATCTTTATAGTCTTGGAATGTAGACTTTCTCTTTACCTTGATAACTTTACATACACCACTATCTCCTAGTACAAATACAGGTGCATATACAAAATCAGACATTTTCTGATTACTTTGAGTATCTAAAGCAAAATAAGAACTTACTACTTGCTGAAAGTGCTGTCTAGTAGTAAAGTTTTCAAACGGAATGATTCTTTCTTCATGTTTGCCAGTAACAATTCTCATAAATTGGAACTGAGAAGTAAAGCTCCCATCATCGAACATACTGCCTTTACCTTCAGGAGCATTAGCTTCTTCCCACAAAGTTCTTAACCAAAAATTTTTAATTCCTGTAGATACAGGATTACCTTGAGAGTCAAACTTATCACAGAATTGAGTACTTGAAAGATATTTGGTCTTAAGCCACTCTTTGAATTCAGCTTTAGCTGCTTCTTTATCAGATGCAGAATTTATCTCGGCAAAGGATTGAATTTTTCCAAGTAAGTCGCCCATGAAGTTAGGTTGAACATCACCATAATAAGTAACAGATTGTCCCTTACCATTTATAGTTCTACACTTACTTTCATAAACTATGCCATTACCGCTTTCTTCAAGTTTAGTGATAATAGTTTCAATCTTCTTTTGAGTATCACCTTTCTCTTGTTCAACAGTTTTCTTTGTAAGCCAACTGTTAAAATTATCTTTAGTATCTGCTTTTAAATCTTTTAAACCTGAGTATTGTGCCAAATTACTAAGAGTTTTTATAACTTCAGATAAATTCTTTTTGTTACTAACTAAAGCATCAAGAGCTTTGTCAGTACAACTTATACCTAAAACCTTAAAAGTTGCCCCTAGTGCTATTTTTTGGTCATAATTAGGTTTCTTCCATATACTATCTGTAATTTTCCCTGTAGCATCTTTAGTATCTACAAACTGATTTAAAACAATCTTAAGTGTTTCTATATCATCTGCTTTCCAATGAAATCTGCTAGTATAAGCAATGCTATTCATAGGAGGATTATATTTAACACCAAACAGATAATTTCCTATAGACTGTTCTGCTCTAGTTTTATTAAGAATATAAAATTTAACTTTCATAGCCTCAAATTGCATCTGCACATAAGGCTGAAATACTTTTCTAAAATTATTATATAATTGTGTCTGTAAAACTTCGTTTTTCTTTAATTCGTCTGATAGTCCTTGAAACTTACTGTTACTATTAATAAGTTTCAACATTTTAGATTTACTTCTACAGTTTCTAAGTAAATCCATAAGATTTTGGTAAACCGTTACAGTATTTATTCTTATAGGATATCCTAAATCATCTCTCACTACTTTATGTGAACCGTCTTTTTCAATTGATATTTCATAAATATTACTAAGAGCTTTTCTCACTTCCATAGAAAGATTACCATAGGCAGATAAACAATCAGTCATAATCTGCCAACCTTCTCTTACAGAATTTTCAGGATCAAATAAATCTGCAAAATCATTATCGTTGAGAGTGCTAATATCAATATCTGAAACGCTATTATTAGTAAGACTCACCTTAAGTCCTTCCATATGTTTGAGTTGAGCTTTAGCTGTAATAAGTAAAGCTGCCCATATATTAGGGTTGAATATTTTTTCAAATTCTTTTTGATAATGGTCATATGTTGCTTGACTGTGAGTTTCATTCATCCTAGTAGAATAATCAGCCATAAACTGATTAAATACTGCACTAAATATTTTATCTGAGTTAACAGCCATAATAGTCTTTCCATCCTCTCCTATCACAGCTTTCCCTTCCTCATCAGTTAGAGGGATACCATTAATAACTTGTTGTCTTGTAATTAGATTACCAGCTTGTTGCTGTTGAGCTATATAATTATCTACAGCTTGAATAAAATAATGAGAAAGTTGGGATGCTCTACTATAAAAAACATTTAAGTCAGGATAATGTTCTGATATAGTAGTCCATATCTCTGTTTTGTTTTCGTTAAAGTTTTTAATAGCCTCTTGTTGTTTCTTTCTCTGTTCGTTTCTAAACGTAGTTAGAGCCTCTACAATATTCCAAAAATTATCAGCTTGCTCACTAGTTCCTTCATAATCTTCAGTATTAATATCTAAAGACCACATAGGATTAGTATTTTCTGTTCCTTCAACAGAAAACCCATGTGCTGCATCATAAGCTCCTCTTAATGAAGCTATAAATTTTGGAGTCCATCCTACTGCATGTGGATTTTTACTTATAACCTCTGATAATTTGTTATCAATTATCTGTGGTATATAACAATATGCCTTATTCATATTTTTGTTTAAATGGTTTGATTGTACAAAGGTAAGTGTTTTATTTTTAAGTACAAAACAAATAATGTTGAAATTATTTGTTCAATACTAAATTGTATAGTAAATATAAATAAATTGGTTACATATTTGTATTGGCATTGTATATTAAGTAACTTTGCAGAGTAATAACACAAAAGAGCTAATTAAATTTAGATTTTTTAACATAATAGATTTGATTGTTTATTTATTAATTTTTAAAATTGTATAATTTATGGCAGGAAAAAGAATTTCAATGACTCCAAAAGCAGGCCCTACTATGAACAATAGAAAGAGAACCTTTTCAAAAGGTGGCAATTCTAAGAAAGTAAGAAAGTATGCTTGCGGAGGTAATATTAAGAAATAACTATGATTCCAGACAGATATCTTGGGCAATATAATGCTGGATTCACACATACTGATTATAAAAAGAAACTGACAATTATAGGTATAGGAAAAGTTACATCAAAAGAAGAATTTCTAAATACTATAGCACATGAAGCTAAACATGCATAGTCTCACATATGTCAATACTATAATATAGATGAAGACAGTGAAGATGCTGCTTATCTTATGGGATATATTATAATGAAGATGTATGAAACATTTAAGTTATACCTATGTAATTGTTAAAAAATAAGAGATAATATACTATTGTTAAAGCCTTAAAATAAGCATTAACAGATAATATATTATCTTTTATTGTTATACCAGATTAAAAGTTTCTTCGAAGAATTTATGAGCTGTAACATGATCAGATATATAATTCAGAGGATGACTTAATTTTAAAGCTCCTGTAATATGATTATACATATCGTAAGCTGTAAAATCTTTATCTCCTAAATGTCTGAACTTATCACTGAAATATAATTCTTTCTTAATAACAGACATCTGTACTGTGTTAAGTATTTTCTTTTCCAACCATAAAGATCCTACAATATCATATACTTCTGTAGGGGCTACTTCAATCTGTTTAAGCTCCTCCATCTGATTTGTTATCGAATCAAAAGATTCCTGAAGAAACTTTATCCCTGTATCAATATTAGATACTACATCCTGCATTGTAGTACTGTTATCTCCTTCTGTTACACCTCTATGTACTCTCTTGTATTCATAGTCTCCTTTTATACAACCGTTTTCGCAAATCCATGTAACTGTACCTTCTACAAAAGCAAAGCTCATAGATTTATCATAAGAATTTCTAAACATTATTCTCTGTCCATAATTCTCATTAGGTGTAACTATATTATATGCTCCTATTACTCCTCTTATATTACCGTCTGTATCAGTTGAAGCTCTATATTCTTCACTCCTTATTACAAGATTAATACTGTTTATTTTATCTTCTATTAAATCCATTATAGATTTATTCGATACAGGAGTATAAGTACCATTATTCCAATCTATAATAGGAGCATTATATACTTCATTTCTTGAAATAGTTGTTAATTTTCTCATATTACCAAATATTGTAATCTGTTATATTTCTGGTTTTACCACATATATTACATCTTATATCTACAGCTCTGCCTACACTTGTGGGTGTAAACAGATAACTGATATGCCCTCCTATAGTACCCTTATCTATATCTGAATGCTTATGGTTACTTTTAAAGGTTTTAGCAGCAATTTCTTCTTCGTCAGTTAGAGTAAAAGAAGTATTTTCTTCATCGTGTATAGTACTTAACAGTTATAAGATGCAACTACTATTTCACTATCAGGATATTTCTTATATGCGTCTATAAGTAATTCCTTTAATTCTTCTTTCGAATTGGCTACATCATCAAGATAGCCATCTATATACAATCCTTGTTTCATATAAATTATTCTTTTGGTATTGTAATAGCTTTAATATATTCTAATTTCTCTTTTGCAAATTGATTAGTTTTCATAAAACCACAAGGTTTTAATTCAGGACATAAATCTCTATATATACAACTTGGCTTACAAGCAGCAGCAAGAAGAGGTTCTATCTTTTTAAGCTCAGCTATTGCCATACTCCATACAATTTTTGTCTGAACTTCTGCTTTATTACAAAGTCTTAGTTTAGATATATTTATTATTTCCTGAGCATTAAGCAAAAGCCTCATATTTACAGGTTCATTTTTCTTCTGTTCATCTCTAGGCTTTTGTGTACCATCTATATCAGGTCTTGATGTACTTACAAAAGGTTGTGCATGAACATGCCTTACAAGATGTCCCATTACATAATAAGGAATATCATAGAAATCTATATAGAACATTAAGCACCTTAATGGAGAATGTTCTGCTCTTATCATCTGCTTCTTGAATTTTTCAGAGGGCTCTTTATAAAGTAAGCCTTTTCTTTGTGTAAACCTGGCCGCATTCATTACATGCATCCAATTAGTTATTTCTATTATTTCTACTTTCATTTTAAAATTTCTTTGTGATACGTTATTCCCATTTTTTATCACACATGATTGGTAGACGTAATTACTCAAATTTAGATGGTTTACTCATAATATCTTCCCATATACCTGCTTCCTGCATAGCTTTCTGAGCTTTCTGCATGAGGTCTTTCATATCAGGGTGGACTTTGCCAGTCTTCTCAAACAGTCTTAAATCCATGAGGAATTTCCAGTCAGATGCAAAACCTGTCATTATGAGTTCTGTCTTGGTAGCATTAGGAAGAACATCTCTTGCTTGTTGAGGTTGGCATTTCTCTCTTAGTAAACTGAAGTACTTTTTTTCTGCATGACTTAGAGCATTAAAATATGTGCTAGCCACCTGTGCCTCTTCTTCAGAGAACCCATCTTTGGGAATTATAGAAAACCATTCCGTAGGATTATTTTCATCCTGCTGTACTCTCCAGCAAATACCATCGTGCCAATATACTATGCCAGTAGGAACATTCAACCAAGAGGGTTTGATAAAAGTGATCTCACCTCCATGACGTTCCTTGGAGTAATTGATATAGCGCTGAGACTCCATTAAGAAACTAAACACACGATGCCTTGTGAGTTCTTGCGCAATAGCTCTACTACAAGTGAATCTCATAGTATATCTCTTCTCATGAAACTCTGTAGGAGAGCAGAGATACTGAAGGTCATCAAGCCAGTTGTTTTCTACGAGGACTCTATAATTGGTTGAAATTATATATTTTTCTCCTTCAAAATATACTTTTTCTCCCATACCTGTATAACTCACGCATTTTGATTTAGAGTGTGGATTTAATTCATATTTGACATTATCATTCTCATAAAAGCCTGCTGGCTTCTCAAGATACACAGTACCTGCCTCTAAAGCTGCTCCATGTTTACTATTAATCATCCTATCTACAAAGTCTTTTGCAGAAATGTTTTGCTTAATTGGATATTCTTCAGGATTGTATAGTAGCTTAAAATCCTCAGTTCCTTCATTAATAAAGTTTTTTCTATCATAAGTCCAATATCTGTATTTTGTAGAGCTGTGATATGCAGTCCTTCCTGCCAATTCAATGGCTTTATAAATACCCTCGAGACCTTCTTCCTGAGGGATATATTCTGCTTTACTTTCTATTAGTTTCATCTTCTTCCTCCTCTTCTAAAGATTCCAACCATTCCTTACTCACAAGATAGGTACAATCATCAATTCCTAAAGCTCCATGAGGTTCTATCAATGTGGCGTTCTTATCAAAGTCTTCTAATTCCATAAGTTCTTGGATGTTAGGCCAACCAATAATTTCAAAATCTTCCATTATCTAAGTTTCTTTAATAGTTCTTCACTAGCTTCTGTCAATTGCTTACAGTAGCTCTTATGCCACTGCATATCATAGCCATCACCTTCAGACTTAATGCTATTAGCAATAGACTTGATTCTCCAGGCAAATATAATTGCCTCTCTGATTTTATCTGTTTGAGTCATTACTTCTTCTTTTTAGCTTTATTTCCTCTATCTTTCTTAGGCTTTTCAGAATTATAAAAAGCATCATGACTTACTACAGGAGGTTTAATTCCAGGAATTTCATAGAACTGTCCTATTGCAAGTCTAGTTATATTACCTAATAGATAACAGAAAGGTTCCTGCTCTTCAAGACTTACTGTAGCTCCTATATATCTGAATATCTCCATAGCAGCATGTCCTGCTTCATGAGCAACAATACTTCCTGTAAATTCATTAATCTTGCCTATCCACATTAAAACACAAGGAATACCTGTTGATTTTTCTTTTACATTATATACTGAGCCTGTCTTAGTAGGAGGTGCAATATAATTATAATTCTCATTGTAAGGTTCATATAATTCATTGACTTCTTCCTTTAAATCTCCAATAACAATAACAAATTCAACAGGATATATCACCAAATCAAACTGACATAATGTTCCTTTTTTATCTACTATCATATTTTATACTTTAATCTTTCAATACTTCGAAATCATCTTCAATCCAGCCTTCACAAGATTTTAATAAAGATTCAATATTTATATTTTCTACACGGTCTATATTAGACTTTAAAAAGAAAACACATATATCTCGACAGGCATTAATAATTTCTAAAGGAGTATATTGATTTTTCTTATACTCCTTTACCCAATTTACATCAGAAGTATCATCATATACATCATGGAAAGCTTTGCCTTGTTGATTATATTCAGTATCTACACAAGTTACATAATCTCTTGTTGTAATAGTACTATCTTTAGAAAGAGTTTGAGTTACAAATACATCAAACTCTTTTGGTTCAATATCTTCTTCCATTAATCTATATTAATTAATACTTTATCAAAAGATGAATATTCTATACCTGATACCCAAGCATATATACCTTCAAGTTCATTTACAAGTTCTTGAGTTTCTTTAATGTGCTCTTTAGTAGAAGTATAATCGTCTATAGCATCTTTATCGGGAGTAGCTGTAAGTGTTTTATATGCTTCTATTCTAGCTGCTAACTTATCTTCTACTTGATTTAGATACTTTTTAATAGCTTCTACTACAATTTTTACATCTTCCGCTTTTATTTCTGTATAATTTGGGGTATCCCCACTACCTATAAAGACAGGATGTAGATTCTCATGGAAAGATGAATATACGTCAGAATTTCTACTATAACTATTAAATAGTAAAGGTTTAGGTTCTTCAGTATCTTCTTCTTTCTTTTTAGGTACTAAATAAAAGTTTAAATAACTACTCATAATATTACGTTTAAATTATTAAAAAGAATTTAAGGTTCTTCACCTTCTATCTCAAACTTATGAATATAGATGAAATTTTCATCATTTGCTCCCGAATCTTCATAATCACTGTTAAATTTCTCTACATCTTCTTTGCATTTTACTCTACCGTGAGTAATCTTTGAAAGCCATTCATATATTTCCTTCTCAGTACTAAAATACTCAGAGTTATAGATGTCATCCTGTGCTGTATCTACCCAATATCTCTCAGGAAAATACTTACCCTCCTTATCATTGGTGCAATAAACTTCATTACCACGTTCTTCTACTACCCAATAAACTTTAATATCAGGGAACTTCTGTCTTAGTAGTTCTTCAAAGTCTTGTAATCCCCATCTTTCTTCTGCATAGAATCTAAGAACTCCATTGTCTAAAGTGGGATTATCGTCAATTTCACCCCCAAGCCACTTGCCATCAAGTTCCTGTTCACTGAAACCAAGATGTTCACAAGCTTTATACTCAGTCCAGTGCTTTTTATCTGTCATTGCCAAACAAATAGCTCCAAGAATTTCTTCTAAGTTCTTTTGTGACCCTTCAATAGCATAAGTCACACTTGCCATATTTGCCATAATTCAAAACTCTAATATTATTTTTTATCTTCTTCATCCCAATATAATTCTTCGGTAGGTCTTGCATACTCGTCAATCCTTCTTTGAGCAGCTGTTAAATTATCTGTAGGAAATTGCATTATATCCTCAGAATTATCATCTTTTGCATAATAGTAAGCTATGAATGTTCCATCTGAATATTCAATAATTTTATTTCCTCTGTAAATATGCTCTTTTATTTTTGCTTTAAAGATTTTCATAAATTAAAGTTAAATGATTCTTTTTTACATCTACTTCAATCAAAGCTTTATTCCAACCTCTATTGAATTCTGCTAAATTAAAAGGTCTGGTAATTAAGTGTATTCCTGATTTTGTAGGCATGGTGAAGATTACATTTTTATCATAACCAGATTGCATGTTATCAATATAACCTGTAAGAATTCCTATTGGAGTTTTTTCGTTTACATTGTCTACATCAACTACCCACAAACTGTTTCCTTTATCTACAAATTTCCCTGAAGCTGATTCAAATATACTATAGAACTTTTTATAATCATGTAAAGCAACTCTTCTTGCAGATTCTGCTAATGTATCAAGAGCTACCTGTGACATTAATTTATAATTTACAGAACCATAAGCTCTCAGATTTAGAAGAGTACAAACCTTTTTAATTTCAGGTTCATACTTTTCTAAATCATGCCAGGAATAAATATAATAATTTTTAAAATGATAATTAGCAGCAGCCATATCAGGATTATCTTTACCTCTTCTCATGAGCTCTATGACATAATATTTATCAAGAGTACCGTTTACATTACTTTCTGGTAAGTCTCCACACAGCTTTATAAGTTCTCTGTATCTTTCAAAATTATCTGTCATTTTAATAAATTGTCAATTGTTGTCTTTATTTTCTGTATATAGCCCTCAGTCATCTCTATAAAATTAACCTCTTTATTTTTAGAAAGGCTATATATAAGAAGCGGATTATGTATTACAGCTATTATTTGAGTTTGAGGTTTATGAAAAGATAGAATATTCTTAATTTGATTTATATTTTCAATATCAAGATTTCTATCCGGTTCATCCATAAGAACTGTCCACTCATCAACGTCACTCTTCTTATGCTTAGAAATATACTTTATATATTCTGGATACTTCTTAAACTGATTATAGTCATAAGTAAGTTTTGTTCCAGAATTAAACATCATGTGAAATAATGACTGTAAGGCTATGTTAACTCCTTCACCTGTAGAAGCATGTTTTTGCGTAAAATAAGTTCCAAAAGCATTAAAATTCTTTAATGCGTCATCACTACCTTTCTCAGCTACATGACATAGGCGAAAAGTATTCTTTTCATAGTCTGCTATAACAGAGACTCCTCCAAGAAAATTTCTACCTAATGCCATAAATAACTGATTAATGTTGGAATTAAGTATTCCTTTATCACATTCTTCTTTGTCAACTATCAGATAAGCTTCAATAAGTTTCATTAAAGTGGTTTTACCACAGCCGTTTTCTCCAACAATAATATTAACTCCAGAATTAAAAGTGTACTCTGTATCGTTTTTGAATGCTTTAAGATCTGCAAGATATTTTATAGGTGTCTTTTTATTATCTTCAATTGTTACCTTGTATACCATAATTATCTCTTTTTTCTTTATATTTTTTATATAAAAATCTAATAAACCATGAGCTTCCAGAATATCCTAGTTTAATAAGATTTAACTTATCTGTTATATAAAAATAACTCCAAGTTATAATACTACCTAAAATCAGGCCTATGAAAAACCACAATAAATTACTCATTTTTCTATTCTTTTATCAATCCAGATTATTGCTTTCTTGAGCATATCTTTTAATTTATCTCTTTCAGCATCAGTCATACACGCTCCTTCAATAGCAGCACAGGAATCACACTCAGCCCATATTGTTACTAATTTATTTCTAGCACCTATAATCCATTTATGTCTAATCATAATAGTATTATTTTATTTATTATTAACATTGATATTCAGCAATACTGCCATTTCCTCATATTATTCTTTAATTAAACCTTTGCCAAAGGCAACTAATGTTTTAGCTGCTCTTAGAAGATTTTTATAAGCCTGAGCATCTTCCTCCATTTCACTCATCGTTTTGAATGTATTTTCAGACATACAATACAGATAGTCTTCTGCCACAGCAAAAGGGCTTCTATAATATCCTACAGCTTTGAGACCAGTTTCTTTAAACGGACTGTCTACTTTTACGTATATAGTTGTTACATAGTCTTTGGTTTTGACCTTTATGACTTTACATGACTGTATGTTTGTATGAAAGTGTATACCATTGTAGGCATATATTCTATAGATAGTATCCCCTGGTTTCAAATCCTTAATCATATTATCTTAGTTTAACTTTTTCAAGTTTATATTGATAGAACTCTTCCATCTCCTCACCAGAGTTCTCATGTTGCCATGTTACTCCAGTATACAATCTGCTATAGCCTGGTTTATCTGCTGTACCCCAGTCTTTGAATTTAACACCTGGTCTTGCAGCCATTTTACTTTCAATCCAATCTTTAGCAGCTTTCTTTGTTTTGAAAAGCTTACTATCAATCATTTCAAACTTATCTTCTAAATCACCTCTGACTATATCTTTGTCATGGTGGTGTACTGTTACTTGATACATGATTATAATGTTCTATTACTGTTTTAAACTTTCTTAAGATACCTTTTTGTCTATGTTTTCAAGGCTGTAGATGATGTTTCTACGGGAGTTAATGGCATACCAGTCTCCATCACAGTTAACACCCATGATAAAAATATCCCCTACAGCAGAGTCAATCTTAGAAAAGATCTTGTCTCTACTATTTTTATGCTCTTCTTTGTTGAGGTATGTACAGTCCAATAATAACCATTGCTTTAAAACATCTGCATCTTCTATTGTAGAGAGCTTAAGACCAAAGACTGTATTATCCTCATAACCTCCTATAGTTTCCCACGCACTGAATTCCTCTGTGACAATAAGAGGTTTCAATCTGGCTTTGAGAACACAGATTGCAGTATCTTCATATTTAGTACACTCCTCTTTACTATCAAAATTAGTGCCATCATAGGCTTCATAATAAATATGCGTATTTACTATTTCACGTTTTATTTCTTCTTTTATTTCTTTCATAGTTATTTAAGTTTTTCTTTTAAAAATTCCTCTTCTCCCTTATCTAAATACTCTGCAAAGTCTTTCTTTGAATAGAGGAGAGGATCATTGTAGTAAGCTGCATTAGAGAGAAAGCTGATTACAGCAGTAATATTTAACCAGCTAAATTGGATATCCAACTCTTTGACTGCATCATAAGATTTATAAGAGACATAAACAGCAGGCCAAAGCCATAGTGCATAGATTCCCTTCATATGAAGAAACTGGATTCCTTTTATAATTTTCATAATTATTCAAATTTAAATGGTTTACTTATAATATTTACCGTTTTTCTCTAATCATATTAATAATTATTAAAAAGTCATACTCAGCCTAACAGCGCTCCTATGGAATTACCCAATGGTCTGTCACCTATTTCTTGCCCAGAAGGGAGGTTCAGGGATTCTGGTTTGCTGAATTTACTATAATCCCTTTTTTCAATATGACTTATAATTTTTTAACTGTTGTAATTTTCTTCACTACATATAGGAATATCATAAGGATCTACTTCACAATCTAAATCATTGCAGTAGTAGGTTCCATCTTTTTCTTTCTGGCAATAGCCACAACTACTACATCTGTTCATTCTCTAGTTCCCCTTTATCTAATTTCATAATTATATTTTATAAGTTACTTCAGGTTTAGTATCATACATTACAAAACCCTTATTATCTACAACTAGATATTTACCTGTTTTAGGCATTTTATTAGCTTCTTCTATAGCATCCTGAATATCCTCTATATTAGCATAGATTGCTCCAGATGCCTCTTCAACAATACTGTACATAGTGATTATTTAACTATATACTTAACACCATTATAAATTAAAGTGTTTATCGTATTGATATTAACTAATCTTTCACCTGTTTCTTTATCTGTTCTCTTTATATCCATATCAAGGCATCTATACTTACCGTCTCTAGATATAAATTGAAGTTTAAATCCTCTTAAAGTACGCTCCTCTCCGTCAATTATATCTTTTATTGGATTATCTTGAATGAATTCAAGAGCTTCCTTATAAGCAACAGCCATAGATTTCTTTTGCTTTTTAGCTTTGTCTATCATCTCTATCGCTTTACTTCTTTGAGCTTCACGCTCTTCAGCTAACTGCTTCTTAGTTTTTGCTTTTTCCTGTTTAGTAAAAGTAACAGTAAATACTTCAGATGTCTTTATATTTTCAAAGATGGTTCTAATTCCAGGAGTACCGTCTTTCTTATCTTCTCTAGTAACTTCCTTAGTTTCAGTAAACTGATCAGAAGTATTTAATATTTTTCTTACATATTCATTCTCTAAAATAACAGATGAATTGCTTTCAAGGTGATGAAATACAATAAAATTCGGTTTTCTACCTATTACTATATAATGAGATTCCTCTGAAAAGATATCTCCTTCTTTAATTGCACTTATATTTATATCCATATTATTTATTGAATTTTTAATTGATATTTTGCTACAATAAAATCATCTTCTTCACCAATGTATTTATCTTTATCATCTGACATTTTGATACATGATACTGGTATCTGACTATCATTTATACTACATAATGATAATTTCATAACAATATTTGGTGGAGGAGTACCTACATCATTCGTAAGATTAGTTCCTATACCAGCAGAAACTTTTATTCTATCCTTAAAATATTGTTTTATCTTCAAGTACTTTTCGAAAGTAAGAGCATTACTAAACACAATCGTTTTAGTAGTAGGATCTATCTTTAACTCCTTATATCTCTCGATGACCATATCGCCTATTGCAAACTCATCCCCACTATCTTGCCTTACACCATCAAATAGTTTGGCAAATTTAAGAGACATACTTTGTAAACCTACTTTTGATGTATAAGTATCCATTAGAAATATACCTAGATTACCGTCATATACTCTTACCCAATCTCTCATACTGAGATAATTAGCTTCTGTGTATCCCCAAATAGCTCCATGAAACATTACCCATTCATGAGGAAAAGTACCCATAGGAGTCATATTATACTTCATTGCAAAATATACATTTGATGTACCTAAGCAATCAAGACATTTCTTCTTGAGAGTTCTTACTACTATATCCTGTACATCGAAAGAAAATCTTCTTCTCGTTCCAAATTCACTGAATCTAAGACGATTTTTATTAGCAAATTTTATCTTTTTATCAAGTCTGCTTTCTACTTCAAATTTCAGTTTGTTTTTATCAGGAACAGTAGACATCATTTCAGATACAATAGCTAATATAGGTACTTCATAAAGAGTAGCTTTATAGAGATAATCATAAATCTGTATTTGTAGACAACCGTCTTCTCCTATACGTACATCAATTTTATTATATTCAAATTTAAAACCTTCTAACCACTCCCAATAGACAGCAGGTACATAAGGTATATTTTGAATACACCATTCTTTTTCTGACGGTAATAATACTATATGAGACATTACTTCTAAGTTTCGTCTCAACTCACTCACAAACTTGTCAGTAACTTTTGTATTATTTCTGTCATAAAATCTGAAGACTCCTTTAGCTTCAGGATATAATTTCATGTAAGCATAACTTGTAGTAAATTTATACAAGTCGTTATCAAGCATACTAAAAATCATGATAGAAACTCCTTTCTTATTAATTCTTTATGATTAAATGCCCAGTTATATTCATATATATCCTTAAGTTTTATAAATCTGATATCTGATACCTCATCTTTTTCAGAATATTTACTTGAAAGTTTCTTTTCTAAATCTTGAATCCTCTCTCTCAACCACACTTCAAACCTAAATGTAATATTCTGTCTTTTATCTGAAAGAGGATTATCGTTGTAACTTTTAAAGGTAAGATGATTAGCTGGAATAATTATACCTGTTTCTTCTTTTAATTCTCTAACTGCCGCTTCTGCGACTGTTTCATCATAATCTACATATCCACAAGGTAAACAGTATGCTCCTACATATTCTGGATCAGGAGTGCCTTTACCTCTTTGTGTAGCAAGTATATAAAGATATCCTTCTTCATCGCGAGCAATTACAAAAGTAAGTACGGCCACAGATCTTGATATCCAATATTCTTTACCTGTTTTTGTATCAACTATAGGAAAATTCTTCATTTTACTATTTCTAATTTGTTTTCTGTTATAAAATTCTTTATTGTGATACCATTATCAATAGAAGCTACTCCTTTAAGGAATACTTTCGGCTTTATATTAATAATGTTTTTAAGAGTTTCTTTTACACAATAATCTCCTGCTATTCCACATACTACAATATCTGAACATTCATTGAAAAATACAGTATGATGACCATCAACGAAACAATTATTAAAAGGTGGAATATTAAATGCTCCGTATTCCTCTCTAGAAGGGTCTGTACCTTTAACTATTATTCCATATTTAATGTTGTGTTCATGCACAAGATCCATTAAACGTTCATCTATAGAAGCACCTTTACTATATTGTACACAATGTATTGGCCAGCTACCTCCATTCTCCTTAAATGAACAATGATTAATATGATGCCAATCTACAGTAAATATAATTTTATCAATATCTCTATGTTTTATTATAAAACGTTTTATATTGTCTAAAGCTCTCTTAGCTCCTTTTACTGCCAATGAACCATTTATAAAGTCATACTGACAATCAATAATAATAAGTGTTATCATAAATCACTTGTATTTTTTAATTAACAAAATCTTTAAGAGACGTAGCTCCTATTGGTACAGAAGTTGTAGTCCATATATCTACATAAGGTCTTACATAACCTAAATGTCTACTTGATGTGATAGAATACTTAGTATTATTACCTACAAGCTCATCATTGATAAATTCTGCAATACAAGTATAATAACTAAATAGTTTTGTAGACGTAGCATGTAGATGAATACTATCTGCTTTTATGTGAGACAGAAAACACTTAGCTACTTCCGAGTTTCTCATCTTTTTTCAATAACGTTAATCTCTTTATTCTATCTTCTATATACCATACGGCTTTTCTTAAGTCCTCTATCTCTTTGTCAATATCTGTAAGAGCAGCATCCTTCTTTAAGCCAGCTCTCCATAAATATTTTATAGCACATCCTTTCCATATTGGCATATCTCTAATCACATCTATACATTCTACTGGTATTGTCATAAGTTCTCCACAATTAGAGCATTGTTTATGGATTTCAGGACAATTTGTTGTATAGTGGGAAGGATGATTTACATTATTATCTGCTGTTTCTTTATAATCCATAACATTAATAATAAAGTAGGAGTAGCCTATTATATCTACTCCTACCTTAATTTAACTATTTCTTCTTAAATCCTCTATCTCTACTGATAGTATTTCCACAAACAGTACATCTGTAACCTGTTTGTTGGTCTTTACCTGTTTCATTAAAGACTCTCATGCCCTTGCCATAAGTGGTATCTTGAAATTCATGTACACATGTACACTGTAATATTGCCGACATAATTAATTTACTTTTTTATTTTTTTTTGTTCTTTACTTTCTTAACAGAAGTTTCCTTCATAAATTTAGTAAAAGCTATTCTTTCTTTTTTGTTATCTTTACTCCTCTGATATCTCATCATAAAGAATCTTTTACTACCTACAGCATTTTCTGCAACAAAACCTATATTTTCACCGCAATAACGTTTCATTATTGCCATATGTAGTTCTGCTTCATTTAGAGTATTCTTACAGTACTCTTTCAATGCCGCCAATAATTTTATGTAAACATTATAATATAGTACCATTAGAATAAACTTAATTGTGTATGAACAAAAGGATTAATTATCTTATTACATTCTGCTATATAGTATCTGTAATTTATATTCTTTGGAAATTCATTTATTTCATCCAGATTGTTTACAATAGTTACTCCAGAAGCTTTAAGCATATTAATATATCTGACACGCTTATTATTTTCAATTTCACATTTATATAGGAATGGTCCATTAGTAGAAACATAATAACGATTGATTCTTGATATTAATTTATTATCATACTCAACACTGAACTTCTTATCAGCTTTTTGATATGTAATAAATTTATTTAAATCTTTACAATCTTTAATTGTTTCTATAATAGGAATACCGTCTGCAAAATATCTGTTAAGAGCCTCAGGGATAATCATAGGCTGCATGCCTTTACCGAGATTTACTTTATCTATAAATAAACCTTTCTGCTTAATGAAAGCTTTTTGAATTTCTTTAATAGAATTAAAAGGTTTACCTTTACTGTTAAGCACTTTTTCTCCTACTAAAAACTTATCTCTAGCTTCAGCATACCCTTTACCTATTGCCAGATAATCATTAATAGCGTACTGATAAAAAGATTCATACTCTTCATCTTCAAAGGTTAACCGACTTATAGATTCAAACTCTTTTATTACTTGTTTATAAGTTTCAAGTTGATTTTTCTTTAATAAAATGAAGATGCCATCTGTATTATACTGAATTATACGACAATTGGTAGCTAAAATTAGTTTTTCAGCAAGCATCAATAAGAATAATTGACCATTCATTCTAATTCTCATCACATCTTCAGGAGAATACAACCAACTAAATTCACTTTGCATCAGACCTGTTACAGAATTCAGAGTTAATTTTAAAGTTTCATTTTTAATTTTATCTCCATTATGTTTCGCTTTTATACGCTCATTTTTAATATTACTATAAGTTTGTAAAAATTCGTTACCTAAATGTTTAGGTGCAAAATTCCAGTTAATTAATAGAGTTGGATATAGTGACGCAGCATCCGCGTCTATTAAAACTTCATCTTCCTTTGGTTTAATTATTTCTGGTTGGTTTATGCTGTGAATTCCGCCGACGCCTATTGATATAACAGTTTCATAAAATAGAAATTGTTTATTCCAACCTTTAATGCCTGGACTAACAGTCAATGTCTTCATTTCTTTAAGAAGTTTTTGTAATATTGGCGTCTTAAATTCAATAACTGGTAATATTACCTTATTTAATTCTACCATATCACAAGGACTTCTTAAATCTTTAATATCCCACCATGTTTTATGCGTATCTTGTAAATATTTAACTTTTAATATTTCTTTACCGATAGATACACCATCCATTGAAAGAACATCAACATTATATTCCTTTTGAATACCTATTCTAAGGTCAATTTGATCTTTACATCTGTTAAGTAATTCTTCAGTAGAATCTACATCGTTCAAATTGTATTTAAGCATTTTTGGTATCTCTTCATCAGGTAACCAATCATCAAAATTACCTTCATACTCTTGAACATTGTGAAACTGCATAGTAACTTGCATTTCTTTCAATCCTACTCTAAGTTTCTGTGAAAATAACATTGTAAGTAGATCCACAGTTGCAAATAAATTTGCATACTTCCACTGTTTCCAGCTTTCTGAAGTTTCTGAAGTAACAATGATCTGACTCAATTTATATATAGCGGTACATACTCTTATATAGTCATTAGGCATCGTTTTCAGATTAGTTATAATAAAATTCATTATGGGATTATCATAATGTATATTATTATATCCACAGAAAATATAATCTTTATCAAGAAACAGATTTGCCATGTTTGTAGCAACATCTATCACATTATCTGTTCTATGTGAAATTTCAAATACTTTTACTAATCCTGTTTCAGTATTTTTTACAGTACAACTAAAAACATTTGGAAATACTTCAATATCATAAAC
>Ga0326512_10000295_pt1 | contig 42250 bp, 40 predicted proteins | sample 1_2617_0518_D_FD_203652 | JGI IMG/M metagenome (GOLD analysis project Ga0326512, IMG submission 203652) | Bovine rumen microbial communities from UC Davis, California, United States - 1_2617_0518 | ecosystem: Host-associated > Mammals > Digestive system > Stomach > Rumen | place: USA... | reverse complement strand
AGGTATAGATAGATTGCAAAAGAAATTAAATAAGATATATGTTGACTATGCCCCAGACTTTGGTAACGTGTCGAATAAGACTCTTGCAAAGGCTGGTAATATTGAGGGTCTAATAAAGACTAAACAATTAAAAGATGAAAGCGGAGAACCAATAGATGAGGAAGAACTTGAATTACTAAAAAAGTATCAAGGTATTCTTGAAAAGATAGATTCAATTGAAGGTGAGATATATCTATTTCAAAGGAGAAGAAAAGAAGAAGGTGTTATCAAGATTTATGATGAAGAAGCATTAAAGGCTGCTGAAGAAGACATCAAGAAATTAAAAGAAAGTCTTGAAAATGCAACCAAAATTCTCAATGAAGGCAAGAACATTGACTATGAATCTAGTTTCAATGCATTGTATGGTAATGACTATAAGGAATTTGAAAAACAGCTTGCTGCAAAGATACAAGCAGAAAAGGATGCTGCAAATGAATCATATGAAATTGAAAAGAAGCGTATCCAAGATGAAGCAAAGCTGAGGGAAGAAGCATATGCAAAGGATAAGTACAATGAGCTAAATAGTCTTGCAAGTGACAAAGAGTATGAGGAAAGACCTTTAAAGAATAAATTAAAGCTCCAAGAAATAACCATAAAGGAATACAATGAGGAAATTGCAAAGATTGAGGCAAAATATGCTCAATTAGCAATGGATACTGAGATTAAGTATGGTGTAGAGATTGAGAACTTTACCGTTGAAACCAATAAAAAGCTTAAGGAACTTGAAGAAAAGCATAGACAAGAACTGCTTGACATTGACAAGAAGTATGATGGTGATGTTGAAAAACAGAGAAAAGCCGCATTCGATAAATATGTCAAGAGTGTAGATGATTATTATGCTGATATTGCGAAGAAGGTAGAAGATGCCAATGCTAAGATTGCTGAACTAGAGGCAAAGCGAAACGACATTCTGAATAATCCAACAGAAGTGTCTAGTGAGAATAGTATGATTGACGCGGTAATTGGTCAACTTCAAGTAGAACTTGCTAAATACAAAAAAATAAAGGACGATTATTTAAAAGAATTAGATGTAAGCGAAAAAGAAATTGAAGAAAGCTACGTGTTGGGTGCGCTTCGCGACGAAAACTACGCAAGTGATTTGAGTCAACAGTTTATTGCAAGGCTTGGAAATCATATTAAATATTATGATGAGGTTGAAAAGCTTGAGAAAAAACATTGGGATACAGTCTTAGCAGAGCAAAAGACAGCATTATCAGCACAAACTGAAAGCGAAAAGACAGCAGCAAAAGACAGACTTAGGGAACTTAAAGAAAACATCAAGAAACAAGAGGATTATGAACTTAATTCAGTTAATACTGAGGAAGAGAAAGAAGCTGTTAGAGAAAAATACAGAAAGCAACGAGTGGCTGCTGAAAAAAACACTGAAGATTATATTAAGCAACTTGACGAACAATTCAATAAAGATATTGAGAGGGCTGAAATTGAACACCAAAACAATATTAGGCAGACTGTAACAAGGTCTCAAGATAATATAATCGGTGAATATAGGGATTTCTATTCAAAACTCTCCAATGTACAGTCTTCTTTGCCGATTACCAATGATTTTGGAATAATCAATTTGTCTAAAACCAAAAAGCGAAACAAGGAGTTGCTAGAAAGTTTCTCAAGGCTTGGTAACCAGATTCATAACCAAAAAATTGAACTTCAAGAGAAGCTTGATGCAAATGAAATCGAATTCGATGACTTCACACAAGCGAGACGAGAATTGAATGACCTTGAGACTTCAGTTGCGGCATCATTGGATAAGATTGAGGAAGACATTAAGGATTTGCCTAGAGACTGGTGGGAGACAATCAACCAATGGATACAACTAATTGGGCAGTCGATGAATTCAATCCTTGGTTCTCTTTCCGAAATAAGTGACAACCATTATCAAGCTGAAATCGATAAGCAAGAGAAGTACATTGAAAAATATGAAGAGCTTCTAAGCAAGCAAAGGGAAATTACCCAACAATATGCTGATGAGGTTGAATCAATCGAGGATGAGCTTGCAACAGCAAGAGGTGACAGAAGACAGCATCTGATTGACCAACTGAATGCTGAAATGGCAGCACAAAGAGCATCCTTGGCTCAAGAAAAGAAGATTGAAGCCGAGAAGAAGAAAGCCGAGGAAAAGCAAAAGAAATTGGAACATGACCAAGCTGTCAAGAAAAAGAAGATGCAATTGGCACAAGCATATATAAATATGGCAATGTCAGTTTCTATGGCAGCAGTCAATAACTGGCCTATCCCAGCCATTCCGATGATGGCTCTTGCAGCAGCCACTGGTGCAGCACAAATAGCAGCAATCCAGTCACAAAACATACCTTCATATGGTAGTGGTGGTGTTATCCAAGGAAAATCTCATAAAGAAGGCGGTGTCAAAGTTCTAGGTGGTAGAGCAGAAGTTGAAGGCGGTGAATTTATAACGAATAAGGCAACAACCGCAAAGAACGTTGAACTTTTGGAGTATATCAATGGAAAGAAAAGGAAGGTTAATCTTGATGATTTGATTGAGTTCTATGGTGGAACTAGTGTCAAGAAGAACATTCAAGGAATCCGAACAAAGTTCGCTGATGGAGGTGTCATACCTACATTGCGTAGTGACATCACAGTGAACGATAGGATACTCAATGCAATTGAAGATTACTCAAATAAACCAACTGTGGTTAGTGTTGTTGACATTATCGATAGAACACAGCAAGTAAATGATGTCAAGGTTATGGCTGGTCTTGATTATTAATCATTTTTTCAATAATAAGAGAAAGGAAAGCCTTAAAAATAGGCTTTCCTTCTTTTTTATACTTCATGTTTATAAAAAAGCAAATTAAGAAATGAAAACTAAATGGATTGATTTGGGAATAAAGGAAAGACTTGCCATTACAAGTGCTTGTATTGCATTTATCGCTGGTTGGACACTTACTATCATTGCAGCCTTTGTTCCATTACTCTTATCTGAGCAGTCAGTGCTCTGGATTCTTGGACAAAGCCTAGTATACAGTGCCTCAGTCTTTGGCATTGCAGCATATTTTAAAAGTGAAACGATACAACTAAAAGAGAATGTTGACCGTCATCTAGAACACATTGAAAGAATGAGAATGCATAAAATGAAAGAATTTGAGGATGAAGAACAGTAACACACTATTATTCGTATGTTTATTTCTTCTTTTGGCGATTCTTGGTGGATTTTATTTGGGAAAATGCTATTTCAACAAACAAATTGAGAAAATTGATACTGTAATAACGACAAAAACTGATACCTTATGGAAAGACACAACGATATGGAAGTATAAATCTGTACCAAAGTACATAAATGTAATAAAAACGGACACAGTCTATGACAAAGAACAAAATCCGATTGAGTTAATAACTGAAAATAAGGTTTATGAAGACACAATAGTATGTGCAAGGGATACGGTGGCAGTAACGAGTTATATTTCAGGTGTAAACGCCTCTCAAGACAGTATCAAAGTCTGGTTGAAAAAATCCGAAATTACAAAGACAAATACAATAGAAATCACCAAATATGTAGAGAAAAAGAGAAGTAGAATACATATCCAGCCTCAAGTGGGTGTTGGATACGGCTTCATCAACAAGAAAATTGATGTATATGGTGGAATTGGTGTTGGGATTGACATATGGTAAGAAATGCCGTGTTTTTTCAAATTTATCCTTCTAAAATCCATAAATTGAGACTTTTAGGTCATGTTTATTGGGATTAAAAAATAGGAGGAATATATTATGAAGAAAGTAAGGAAGTTTTTTAAGTGGTATATGGAACAACAAACCAAGTATTATTTGCAATGTATGCGTTATGGCGTTAACCCATTCATTTAATGTTTTAAGATTATGAGAATTATAGGGAAGTACAAGAGAAGGAAACTATACAATAATATATACGAATATACTTGTCAAGAAGGGTATCATTTTGAGAGTTATGGTATCAATTATGGCAGTACTATTTTTGGTGGAGAGGAAATCGAAAACCCGTATATAATTAAACCAAACAATTATGAAGAAATGGATAACAATAATACTATTAACGATAACAATAACAACGATGGCTGATTACAAACAATTGAAACCGATAATCCTTAAATACGAAGGCGGCTACGCTAGCAACATAGATGGCATGACTTGTACTATGAAAGGTGTGACTTTGGCTACATTTCGCAAGTATTTTGGAAGGAATAAGACTTGCAAAGACCTCAAGAATATCACTGATTGGCAGTGGGATTACATCTTCAAGAGAGGCTTTTGGGATAAATGGCAAGCTGACAGCATACAAAGCCAAGCAATTGCCAACCTTGTTGTAGACTGGACTTGGGGTAGTGGCATATGGGGCATTAAATATCCGCAAAGAGTTCTTGGAGTTAAGGATGACGGAATTGTAGGACCTAAAACTATAGCAGCAATCAATGAACATCCAGATAAAGAGGAATTGTTTAACCAATTATGGGAGAAGAGAGAGAGACATTTCCGTTCGATTGCCGTTGGCTATAAGTCAAAGTTCTTGAATGGATGGCTTCGAAGATTATCAGCATTTAAGTGGTTCGAATAATCAGCACCGTTTAAGTAGGGAATTTCGCATAAATGGACTTGATTCTGGGAGATAGAGGCGTACTATCTCCCTTTTTTATTGCTCATTCATGTTTAAAATAAATGAATTCCATATGAGTAAAAAGAAAAAAATATACAAGGTAGGAATAGATAGTGAAACATATGCCATCAGTTTGGTTGAATCTCCAGCAATTGAAGAAACTCTTGTCGCTTTGGAGGAACAGAAACCTATTAAAATTCAATTGGCTGATGAAGAGAAATATATGGTCTATTCTGCTGTTTTAGTCCCTGATAAGCCGATTTACAGACGTAACGAGGATGGTGATGAATTCTATATAGAGTTTACCAAAGAAAGTATTGAGAAGATGTCTCAAGAGTATTTGATGAATTATCGCCAAAATGAAATTACACTTGACCATTCAACTATGGCAAATGACATCACCCTTGTTGAAAGTTGGATTAAAACTGATATGTATAAGGATAAATCCGTTGCAATTGGACTTTCAGAAGACCTTCCAATTGGAACTTGGATTGCTGGACTTAAGGTTAATCAAATTGATGCTTGGAATCGCATTAAAAATGGAGAATTGAAAGGCTTTTCAGTTGAATCAATGATTTCCTTGGAAGAATTTAGTAAAAACGATAATAATATGATAGAGACAAATGATGAAATGTTCTGGTCAAAACTTAAGAACGTAATGAATGATATCTTCGCATCAATGAGAATGGAAGATAGGGCTGATGAGCCAAAAGATGAAGAGGTTGAATTGGAAGAGCAAGAACCAAGTGTAGAACCTCAAAATGAGCCTACTGTAGAGCCTCAAGAAGCTCCGAAAGAGGAAGAGGTGGTAGAGACCAAGGAAGAGCCTATTGAAGAGCCTACAGAGCCTAAAAACGAGCCTCAAGAAGCTCCAAAGGATGACAACACAAAGCATCTTGAAGAGCTTATTAATTCAATGAAGGAAGAGATTAAGGCATTGAAGGATTTGAACAGTGGACTCAATGACAAGGTAAAGGCACTTGAAGCAACTCCAAGTGCAAAACCAATTTCAACTGTTGCGAAACCAAGTGCTGCTGACACATATTCAGCTTGGCGAGAAAAGATGAGGGAAATGATTGGCTAAGTCAGCAAAAGTGACAATCATGTTTAAAATAAAATAGAATAAAAAATAATAATCTAAATAATTTAATTAAATTATGGCTAATTTCATAGATTTAAGTAATTTGACATATTGCGGCAAGGAAGCTCAAGAAATCTTCTCAAAGGATATTTATGACATTGACCTTCGCCAGTATGGAATTACATTCATGGACGGTGTAAAAGGCAAAATGAAGATGTACAGTGGCGAGATTGGTGATGCTTGGCAGTTGTACACTTGTCCTTTCACTCCTCAAGGTGCTGCAAGTCTTGCAGAGTCATTCATTGAACCAGCAGCTATAAAGGTTAACCAAGAAAACTGCTATGACACATTCTGGAACACATTCCTTGTAGACCAGACTGAGATTTCATTAAGAGGTGGTATCCCACAGACTTTCGGTGAATGGTACTTTGACAAGCTTCGCAAGAAGATGAGCAAGGAATACCAAGAGATTTTCTGGCAAGGTGACAGTGGTCGTACAGCTACCACTAAGACTTATCTTAAGGCTGTTGATGGTATCGAGAAGAAGTTGGCTGCTCTTCCAGCTGCTAATAAGTACACTGTAACTGCTTTCACTGTGGCAAACATCATCCAGCAAGTTGAAGACATTATCCTTAAGGGTATTGGTGTTGCTAATGCTGCTGAGGTTGACACTGAGGGCTACAAAGTGTTTATGAATCATGCAGACGTTAGAGTGCTTGAGATTTCCTTGGGCAAGCTTTGCTGCGGTAACTCAATGAATGATAGGTTTGCAAACTATGGCAGAGAGAATGGTCGTATCTTTGTAATGGGATATGAAATCGTTCCTACTATGCAGTCTAAGAACACTGTTATCTTTGGTCCAGCAAGAAACTTGGTACTTGGTTATGACACCTTCGATTCTCATCTTGAGTACAAACTCATCGATATGAGAGAGACCACTGGTGACAATATGTTTAGAGTTTTGGCTATTTCGAATATAGCAGTTGGTGTAATAATGCCAGAGTTATTCGTATATGGTGCATAATTAGACTCATTTGTCCGCTTTATGCTGCAAATGAGGAGTTTTCAACGAACTCATTTGTCTAAAACTATATATATAACCAAAAGATTTGGAAGGCTAGAAACGGCTAGCCTTCCATTCAAGAAAAGAAAATAAATAATTTAAATATAATAATATTAATATTATGGCTTTAACTTGTAAACTTAGTAGAGATATTCTTCGCACAACTTCCTGTGGTTACAGCTTGCCAGAGGTAAAGGATATATATCTTGCAAACTATGCTGATGTAACCACTACTGTTGGTTCTGACAGTAGTGGTTGTGAAGTTGTTTCAAGCATTACCTTGGCAAATTCAGAGAAATTCTATCACATTGAACCAGCGAAGAATTCAACTAGCTTCGAAGACACACTTGTTGTGGAAGATAGCGGTAACAAGTATCGCACACACAGTTTGACCTTCAATATCAGTGGTAAGTATGACGCTTGCTTGCACAAAGACCTTGATGACCTTGCATTGGGACGTTATGTAGCTGTTGTAGCAACTGCTGACGGTTCTTACTTGATGCTCGGAAGACTTGGCGGTCTTGAGGCTGAAACTGCTACTCTTAGCGGTGGTGGTGATACCAATGGTGTTCAGATTGTATTGAGCGGTAACGTTACTGAAAGTGCAGTTCCCCTTTCTGACGATGCAATCGCAGTTGTAAGAGGCTAAACTTTTATACAAAGCATAAAAAAAAGAGAGATATTCAATTATCCCTCTTTTTTTTGTCTCTTTCTTTTTGGCTTTGGTTTTTCCTCATTTTCATCATATTCTCCAAGCCAAATCAATTTTCTATGTTTTCCATCATTTGTCTGGATTTCTTCAAGCCATATCTTCCCATCTTTCTTTATTATCTTTCCCATAATATTATATTTTATATTAACATGACTTTGAGTCTTATTTTTTCATGTTATATATAAATGAATTTATAATAATGTCAGTAAGTATTTATAAAAACGAGAATTGTAAGTATCGTCTCGACAAGTTGGAAAAGGTTGTATATCTCATTGATGAGGATGCCTTGAAGAACATTCACATCGATAACGGTGAAGCCTATGTTGATGAGATATCCCAAGAGCCTTTGTCATTGACCGTATATGGTATCGAATTGAACGATACTGATGAATTGGACGAGCGTTACAAGTTTACCCATACCCTTACATTCAGTATGCAAGGGTACGCGAACTATAATGACTTTGAAGGCAGATATTATGCCATTGTAAAGACAATTGACGGTGAATTTTGGCTTGTAAACCCATTATTCCCTTGCAAGGTAACATATACCTACACACTTGATTCAAACGGCTCACACACAGATTTTACACTGTCTACGGCTTCCAATCACCCAACATTGAGAGTACACGGACTTGATGATTCCACACCTTATGAATGTGGGTATAAGTATTGCAGATTTGACACTTTGATGCTAAACGAAAGGAAGTATTCGTTGAGGAATGAGAACAACGTCACATATACCAACGATGGCTTCAAGGAGGTGGTGTTCAACAAGAATTCAGCAACATATACCGAACAGTTTGACGGTGAGAATGTGACCCATTCCCTTAACTTTAGCATAAAGTTTGACGATTATAAGTCAAGTTGGCATTACAATCTGCTTGAATTCACCGAAAACAAATATGCAGCCATAATTAAGTCAACTTGCGGAAAGTATATTCTAACTGGTTTCCATTTCGGACTTCAACCGTCTTTTACTGTCAATGCAAATGACGATGTGACGATGGACAACATTGAGATTGCAATGATTGACTTTAATGACAACGGTCATCAATCTACAACCGTCTATGATGAGGTTTCAATGGCAAAGAACTATGATGTCGGCTATATCTTCACAACTGAGCATAACGGTTGGGAATGTGTGGCAGAGAATACCGCAAGATACCTATTGAAGAAAGAACTTGATGCCTTTGGCAATCCAACTGGACGTTATATGTGCCTTAACGGATATGTCGATAGGTTCTCTGACTTGAATATCGTTGGAACTTTTGCGAACACCGAGAACTTTGCAAATCCAAACTGTCATGGAGCTAGCTGTATGTTGCAAACTAGCTTTCCGAATGAATTCATCTTCAATACCCAAGGGTGTAGGACTTATTCATTGCTTTCAGATAGTGTATGGAGCATTACATCTTCAAATCCTAGCATTACAGTGACACCTTCAAATGGTCTTGCAAACCACAGCTATGACGTTGAGGTATGCAACACATTGAGTCCAAGCTCTGATGTGACGGAAACATTAACTCTCACCTATTGTAACACAAGCAAGGAGTATTTGGTAAAGGTAAAGCAAGGCAATCCTTGTTTCACTGCTGGACAAGTCTTTGACATCAGTGCAAACGGACAATACGTTACAGTTCCCATACAATGCTGTGTGAGAGCATTGTTCTATGATTCAACGCTTATAAGCAACGCAACAATCCAAAGCACTTATTTCAAGGTTTATGTAAACGAGAATTCTAGCGGAGCATTGAGAACCATTACAGTTGGAGTGGTATTCTGTGACGGTGCTGAGGCTGATGTGACAATCAACCAAGGAGTAGGCTTTGAGAGATGGGTGAACGAGGGAACTACTTGCGTTGGTGCTGAGAAATGTGACGTTGAGCGCAAATACACTGGAACCACTGCCTCCGACATCAATACTAGGACGGATGAGACGAGGACTGTCAATTGTTCGGCTTCAACAGAATGTGGTGGTATAACAACCAGATGGGTTGACTCGACAAAGACAACTTGTAGCGGTGGAAGGAAATATGTCGTTCAAATCGAGCAAGTAAGCTATGATGGTGGACAAACTTGGAGCACAACTGGAAATGAACGTCTTGGAGGTGAGACTCAAGATTCCCCAGCCGAATGTGCTGAACCAACACAAGATTGGAGGAATGTTAGCGGCTATCTATGTAATGGCACTAACAAATATGCAAGGCAAGAATTGTACATTGACAATGTGGCACAAGGTGTCTATAGGATGGGTGCTATAATTGAGTATGACTCGGTTGATTGCGGATATGACCCAAGCATCACTGGATATACCTATCAAAAGACCCAAGTCGAAGGATATGTTTGTAATGAATATGACAAACATGAAAGATTGAGGCTCTATGTATCAAATGACTATATAACTTGGAGTGGAACTAGCGTATACTATGTGGGCAATGTGATTGAATATAACTCAACGGATTGCGGATATGTCCCACAATATGAATATCGTTGGGTTCTTACCCAAATGGCAACTTGTGTTGGGTATGACAAGTATTACCTCTACAAGCAGCAAATGAGAGCTAGCGGTGGTTCTTGGGAAGATGTTATTCCGACAAGGACATCATATGACGGTGATGGAACGATGACACCAAGCTTGATTGAGGCTGACTCAAGGGATTGTGGATATATACCACCAGAACCAACGCAATACAAATGGATTGAAATGGATATAAAAAACAATTGGATATGTGATGCTTGTCCAGATGGAACAATGCCTTTGTATAAATGGACTGAAACCGAAGAAACTGTTTGCATAAAAAGAGACAAATGCCTTGTAGAAAAATACCAAGTATCTTATGATTATGGAAATTCTTGGGAGGATGTTGTACCTTCTGTCACAAGGGCAAAAATAATAGTAGAAAAAAAATCTAGCGATTGCGATAATTAATATGGATAATAAATTTTGTAAATTCTATAAATGGCAAAAGTATGCAAGTTATGATGGTGGTAAAACTTGGCAACCATTGGATGAATATATAGCTGGTGATTTATATGAAACTTTATCAGTTGATTGTGGTGTTTATGCCATTTCGTATAGGTGGGTTTTAATTGATGAATTTGAATGTACTGAAGTTCAAGACAAGTATGTTTATTATTATTCCAATGGAGATGGAATAGTTACTTCTTGCGATGAGGATGGCATATTTAAGAGTGTTTCAATAGAATCTGTCCAAGTTAACGAATGTGCTGAGATAGTGCCGAATGATTTTGCGAGGGCGATGTATGGTCTTAAAGATGTCGTTATTGAAAGTGGCATTACTTCAATTGGAGATGCTGCTTTTGGTGAATGCTACAGTTTAAGTGGTGTTAATATTTCAGATACAATTAAAACGATTGGGGAGTGGTCTTTTGGATATTGTAGTGAATTATCTAGTATTACTTTAAGCCAAGATTTGGAGTTTATAAAGAAGGCTGCTTTCATTAATTGTAAAAGCCTTACAAGTGTGGCAATACCAAGCAATTGCAAGCAAATTGGATATATTAGGGGTGATGAGAGAAGAATGAATGACGGTGTTCCAAGTAAATACGAAGGTGTTTTTAGTGGCTGCATTAATTTATCAAGTGTAACACTTAATGAAGGTCTAGAAATCATAGGTGCTAGGACATTTAATAATTGTGTAAATCTAACAAGTTTTGAAGCACCTTCAACATTGAAGATATTGGGTTTTAACGCTGCTAAATATATTGTTACAAACAGTTCTTCACCAACTTGGCAATCTGTCACAGCACAAATTGGAGTATTTGTCGGATGCAAAAGTCTTTCAAGTGTTACATTGAACGAGGGACTTGAAGTTATAGGTAACAATGCATTTTTAGGTTGCACATCACTATCATCAATTACAATCCCAAGTACTGTTACAAATATGTATATGAGTTGCTTTAGGGACTGTTCGTCTTTAGAATATGTTATTTCACTACCAACAGTGCCTCCACAAATAGGTACAGCAGATGAAAATCAAGCTCATGCAACTCCATTCTATAATACAAATAACTGTCCGATATATGTTCCAGATGAATCAGTGAATGCATATAAGAATGCAAGCATTTGGAGTGAATATGAAAGAAGAATTAAACCATTAAGTACATTTAATAATTGATTATGGGTTATATTAAATATCAAAAAGAAGGAGAACAAGTGTCATTCGGAAATGGAGAATGGTACTTTACTGGAAATAAACGAACAAGTGATATCGTTGTTGGACGTTATACGTCTTCAAATAATTGTGAGGGTAATTTTACTCCGTGTAATAAACTGACAGCAAATTATAATAATGGTAAAGTATATGAGATAGAATATGATGGTAATGCATTGCATTCTTCAATATCAGCAGATGATGACTATAGCGATATATATCCTTATTTTGAATGTAGCGGATTTTTTACAACTGAGTACCTTGATGGTATTTATCCAATTTCTGGTCTTACAAGTGCTGTAATTGGAGATTGTGTGACTAGTTTGCATTCTAGAGTTTGCTATGATGCTGGTGCCACTTCTTTTATGTCTCCTTTTCATTATTCAAGGGTTAAAGGCAGTCCTAGCAGAACAATGAATGCAACAAGTTTGACATCTTTGACAATTGGTGACAATGTCACATACATTGGAGATTATTTCTTTTATGGCTGTACTTCGTTAACTGAATTAACACTGCCTAATAAACTTGTTCAAATTGGTGAAGAAGCTTTCGCTGATTGTAGAAGTTTGTCGAGTATTACAATCCCAGACAATGTTAAAATCATAGATGACTTTGCTTTCGGTCACTGTAGTGGCTTAACAAGTCTAAACATTGGTAGTGGCATTAAAAGTATTGGTCGATATGCTTTCGCTTATTGTAGTGGCTTAACAAGTGTTACAATTAATGCCATAAATCCCCCAAGTTTCGGTTTAAAACCTTTTAATGGTGTTCATTTATTGCGTATTTATGTTCCTTGTGAGAGTGTTGATAAATATAAAGCATTATGGTGGGATGTAGAGGATATTATCGAAGGTATTCCACCGTGTGGAGAGCCGCCAATAAGTGTTAGATTCTCCGCAAATTATCAATATGGTCTTAGCTATTCAGCAGAATGTAACAGCAGTACTATCTTGACATCTGGTGATACAAGACCTTCTGGATATGAATATTCTGCAATGACAAGTGCTGTAGTTGGAGGTTGTATAAGCGAAATAGGAATTAGGGCATTCAGTGGCGGTACTTTATCAAGTGTTACCATTGAAAATGGTGTCACAACTATAGGACAATATGCTTTCCAAAGATGTAGTGGTTTAACAGATGTAACAATTGGTGGTAGTGTTACAACCATTGGAAATTATGCTTTCCAAAATTGTAGTGGCATAACAAGCATAACAATCCCAAGCAGTGTTACAAGTATTGGTAATAGTGCTTTCTATAATTGTAATAGACTATCAAGCTTAACGATTCCAAATAGTGTGACTAATATTAATACTAGTGCTTTCCAAAGCTGTAGCGGTTTGACAAGCATAACAATAAATGCAACGACACCTATGACATTGGGTAGTAGAGCATTTAATAATACCAACGATTGTCCAATATATGTGCCTTGTGAAAGTGTTGGGGTATATAGAGCAGCAAGCGGATGGAATGCATATGCTTCAAGAATTCAAGGTGTACCACCTTGTGCAGACCCAATTAAGTTCTCTGCCACCTATAGCGATTCGCAAACCTATTCAAAGAATTGTAACAACACTAGTATGTTGTCAACTGGTGATACGAAACCGTCTGGATATGAATATTCTGCAATGACAAGTGCTATTGTTGGTGATTGTGTCGTAACTATAGATAGTAGCGCTTTCACTAGCTGTTATAGTTTATCAAGTGTAACAATTGGCAGTGGTGTTACAAATATTTATAGTTATGCTTTTTATGAATGCACTAGTCTATCAAGTTTTACCATTCCAAGTGGTGTCACAACCATTCCTAATAATGTATTCCAAGGTTGTACTAGCCTATCAAGCATAATAATTCCAAATAATGTTACATATATTGGTCAAGCTGCCTTCCAATATTGTAGTGGTCTTACAAGTGTGTCAATAGGTAGTGGTGTTGCAACCATTGGACATCGAGCTTTCTATGGATGCACCAATCTACAAGCAATATATTCATATGCTACTACACCACCAGCTCTAGTTTATGAAAGTGTATTTGATGACACAAACGATTGTCCAATCTACGTACCGTCACAATCGGTTGATGCTTATAAAGCAGCAGAAGGATGGAGTGAATACGCGAATAGAATATATCCAATATCTTAAAAGATAAGGGAGAGCATTACACTCTCCCTTTCTTCATGTTTATCTTAAATAACTTAAGTTTAATAAATCATTATATAATGTCTAAAATAAATAAGATTCAACTCTCTGGAACCGTCTATGACATCCAAGACCTTGATGCATCAAAGGCTGTGGAACTTACTCAAGCCCAATATGATGCATTGCAGACAAAAGACCCAGATACATTCTACATCATCACTGATGCTAGTCCAAGTGATATTTCTGGCTATTGGACATCGGCAGAAACTGAATCAGCAATAACCGAGGCAATCAGTGGAAAGGCTGATTCAAGTGCCGTTACACAAGCGTTGAGTAGCAAAACTGACACAAGTGTATTCAACACATATTCTGCTGCAACTGATGCAAGGTTTGAAGAGGATGAAGAGGTCACTGCTGCTGCATTGAATGCTCTTAATGAAGAATTAAGTGGAAAGCAAGATACCTTGATAGCTGGTGATAATATTACCATTAGTGGGAATGTAATTTCTGCTGATGGTGGTGGCGGTGGAAAAGCTGTGAGTGGTGGTACAAATATCTCAATTACCACTGGAGAAACTGCTGATACAATTAATTGTACATTACCAATCAGTGCTGGAACTGGAACTAATTCTATTATTGCTGCAACTCAAACAAATCATCCAAACAAAGCCACCGCAAATGGCGCAATTGCTTTAAATGGTTATGGTATTCAACCAACATCTGCAACTGGTGTTAATAGTTTAGCACAAGGTAGTAGTACATTAGCACAAGGTAATGCTTCGGTTGCCGAAGGAATATTGACAAAAGCTATTGGTAATGCGTCTCATGCAGAAGGTAGTAATACATCAGCAATGACTATGTATTCACATACAGAAGGAGCAGAAACAAAAACCACAAATAAATATGAGCATGCATCTGGACTAGTAAACATATCAGTTTCAGCAAGCACAACATTTGGTAATAGTGGTAACACATTATTCTCTGTTGGTAATGGTTACAATAACAGTAATAGACACAATGCATTTGAGATAAGGCAGAATGGTGATATATATATTGCAGATACCAATGATACATCAACATCTAACTATTATGCGAAACCAATGGTTAAACTTCAAGATGCTCTTGGAGGAGGTTCAATAACGGTTGATTCAGCATTAAGTTCAACGAGTGAGAACCCAGTACAAAATAAGGTCATTTACCAAGCAATTGGTGACATTGAGACCCTTTTAGCAGCAATTTAAGATATGTCAATAGCAAGTGAAATAACAAGAATACAAGCTGCAAAAGCAGATATAAAGTCAGCAATTGAGGAGAAGGGAGTATCAGTACCCTCAAGTGCAAGCATAAGCACATATGATGACTATGTTCTTCAAATTCAAACTGGAGGTGGCGGTGGTTCAGAAGACCTTAAACAATTGATTCAAAGAACAATAACATCAATTGACATCCCAAGTGGCACTACATCTATTGGTGGTTATGCTTTCTCTCAATGTAGTAGTTTATCAAGTGTAACAATCCCAAGCAGTGTTACAAGTATTGGCACTAGTGCTTTCATTTATTGTAGCGGTCTTACTGAGGTAACAATACCTAATAGTGTTACAAGTATTGGTAATGGTGCTTTCCAAGGTTGTAGCAGTCTGTCAAGTGTGACAATACCAAATAGTGTTACAAGTATTAACCAAAGGGCTTTCTCTCAATGTAGTAGTTTATCAAGTGTAACAATCCCAAGCAGTGTTACAAGTATTGGAAATGATGCTTTCCAAAGATGTAGTGGTTTAACAAGTGTGATAGTTAATGCAACGACACCACCAACACTAGGAGCAAGTGCATTTAATAACACTAACGATTGTCCAATTTATGTTCCTTGTTCAAGTGTAAGTGCATATAAGGCAGCAAGTAACTGGAGCACATATGCTTCAAGAATCCAATGTGAAGCACAATACAGAACCACTAGCGGTACACCATATTGCCAAGGCACTGACAAGTATGTTGACGTGTATTCCCAAGTTTCAAATGACGGTGGAGTGACTTGGACAACTACTGCAACAACCCCAACGCTCGTTGAAGTTGATTCTCAAGATTGTGGATATGTTCCACCAACACCACAGTGTGAAACCCCAGAAAATACTGAGACATATGCCCTTGATGATGACTTTGACACAACCAAGGAGGTTTGGAATTTATGGCCAGATAATTCGGCAGATTTAGACGGTGACGAAATGACTGGAGAAGAGGAATACTACTTCACTGGGTATGTCGTTCTTTCCGAGGATGGTCAAAGCAGAGACTATACCATAGTTGCAAGCACTGAGGGAAGCGGTTGGACGGTTGATATATGTGAGTATGATGTCAATGGTGAGAACTTCGCTGGAACTGTCCTTACTGCTCTCACTGAAGACCCCTTCATAGGTATGTGTGACTACTTCCAGAAGCCCATGTATGTAATGGACTTCAGTCAATATCTTGTTGGAGATTGGCAAGGAATGGTTGAAAATGAATTTGACACACACAGCAAAATATACAAGGTTAAGATGTTAGCATCCGACATCTATGACACATATGGGCTTGAGACATTCTCTGGACAACTTACCCTAAATGATGCAGATGACGGAAGTGGAACGGTGTATGAAGTTGGATATTCAGTTGAAATGGTAGATGGTCATCTTGAAGCAACAATTGATGTAATCGAAAATTATGAACAAGTCACATCATATACTTTTGACTTGTCTTCTGAAGAAGCTGTGGTTGATTTTTATGCGCTATTCGGAAAACCGCTATATGCAAGTGATTGCAATATGAAGTGTGTTGATGGTGACGATGAAAATTGTAGCTTGTATGCACCTCTATGGACAGCATTTATAAGCGATGGAACAAAACTAAATGAATTTGAAGTGGATGTTGAAAGCGAAGAATAAAATAAATAATTAAATATATCATATATTTAAATATGGCTAGAAATTTAAGAAAATTCCAAAGTGAATCAGAATATAGTGCTGCAACATTAAATTATCCAGCTGTTAGTTGGGTAACTGCTACTGATACTGTGCATTTTGACAAGACCGCTCCAATACCACCATTCGGAGGTTTGACAGTTAAATATAATATCACTGACACAACATCTGAGGTAACATTATTCAATGGTGGTGGTTCAAGTGAATCTTCAAGCGAAAGTGGAAGCGGTTCTGGAGGTGGAGGTGCTCTTCCTACAAGAATGATTGTTGATGGCGTTGAAGAGACCCCAATTAATACTTGGCGTTTTGAAACCGCTGGCGAACATATAGTTCAATATGAATTTGAGGATAATGCAGTTCCACAAGAGTTTATAAAAAATGTTGCCGACTCTATTCTTGATGCAACTGAAGTTATTGTTGGAACGGATATGACAAATATTGGTTCTGCTGCTTTCAATAATTCATATCTGACAAGTGCAACTTGCTTATCAACCACACCTCCATCTATAGGAGATGTAAGTGTATTCGGTGGTGGTTCACTGAATTATCCAATCTATGTCCCATCTTCTGCTGTTAATACTTATAAAACAACATTATTTTGGTCAGACCTTGCATCAAGAATTGAAGCGATACAGTAATGAACATTTGTATATTTACAGTGATAAAAGATGAACAAGACTATCTCAATGATTTTCTTGATTATCATACAAAAATGGGGATTGATGTCCTTGTGTTTGAGGACATCTTTTCCCAATCACACAAGCAAATTACTGACAAATATAACAATGTTGAACTACATTCTGTAAAGGAGCTATATTCAGAAGATGAAATACCTCAATTGATTGAAAATAGAAAGAACAAAGTTCCACCTCAAACTGACTTTATAAACAGAGGTTTGAAGTACGTTTATTCATTGAATAAATATGATTGGTGTTGGTTGATTGATATCGATGAATATATAACCTCAACAGAGCCAATTCCAGACGTTCTAGGGCGATTTAATGACAGAGAGGCAGTACTTGTCTATTGGAAGAATTTCGGCTGCTCTGAGCACCTTTATAAGCCCAAATATGACAAGCCAATCTATGATATATATACCAAACCTTGTGGATATGAATTATATTCAGATTTGAAGTATTACAAGATAACAAAATTCTGTGTCAATCTATGCAAATGGAAGGAAGAGCATAAGTATTGGATTCACAATGCTCCAAGGAATTGGGTAAAGGCAGATGGCACTTACAAGAGGACTGAAATTGTGTATGAACCATTATATTTGAGGCACTACATAACAAAATCTGTTGAGGAATATTTATGGAAGGTCTATGTGAGAGGAATGTTCCATAATGGTCATAGACAGTGGAAATCATTGGTGGAGATGTGTCCAGAGGTAGAGGATATGGTTGATGATGAATTTATAAATTATTTTAAACTAAAATATAACGTTAATCTGTATGATAAAATACAATAACTCAAACATAAACGGTTGGAATTATGGTACATCAAATATTAACAAGGTGTATTACAACGATTCCGTGTGTTATCAAAGATTAGCAAGCGGTAGTCCTATTGATTATTCAACCGAATACCTTTCAATTGTTGCTGAAACCGACAATGTAACTGTTACATTATATGGTGGTGTGTCATCGAATAGATTCCAATATTCATTAGATAATGGAAGTACTTGGAGCAATCTGCAAATTGGTCAAACATCACCTTCAATAAATGAAGGAGAAAAGATTATGTTCAAGGCAAGCGGATTGAGCGTTGGCGGTGAAACTGGAATTGGAACAATAAGACCTTCGGCAGCAGCAATTGTGGAAGGTAATATAATGTCACTCCTTTATGGAGATAATTTCGGTGGACAAACTGTCATTCCAAGCAATTTCAACTTAAGAAAATTGTTCAGTGGAGCAACAAACATAACAAGTGCTGAGAATCTAGTGATTCCAGCCACAACGGTTACAAAACAATGTTATTCTCAGATGTTCCAAGGATGTACAAACCTAACTACAGCGCCAAAGGTAATTGGTTCTTCAGCTATGACTTGGAGTGGTGACTATTGTTGGTCTGATATGTTCAATACTTGCACAAGTTTGATAAATGCTCCAGAATTGCCAGCCACAACGCTTGGAACACAATGCTATTGGTATATGTTCCAAAGATGTACAAGTTTGGAAACGGCTCCAGTATTGCCAGCTATAACGTTAAATAATCAATGCTATCAAGGAATGTTCGACAGTTGCTCAAGTCTTAATTACATAAAGGCAATGTTCACAACAGCACCAAGTACTACATATACAAGAGGTTGGGTATATGGTGTTGCAGCAAGTGGTACATTTGTCAAGAACTCTGCTGCAACATGGACTACAAGTTGTAGTGTTTCAACATATCCTTGTAATTGGAATGTTATTACTGAAAGTTCTTAATGTAAATAAATATTTTTCAAATGGGAGAGCAATACACTCTCCCTTTTTTCATGTTTAATTATATAAATAAATCTAGATTAAACAATAATAAATTATGGCTTGCAATTGCAATGAAGAACCAAAATGCTACAATATAAATATGGGTTGTGTAACTCCTATTGTGGCTAATGCTGATAATTACTACACGAAGTCTGAGGTCGATGAAAAGATTGATGACATCATTATAAGTGGTGGAGGTATAACTTCTGGTGAAGTCCAAGAACAAATTGACAATTCAATAAGAACAAAGGCTGACAAATCAGAGATTCCAACCATCCCAACAAACGTATCGGCATTCATAAATGATGTTCCTTATCTAACCGAACATCAAGACTTGTCAAACTATGCTCTAAAATCCGATTTAACACCAATTACAAGCGGTTTGAGCGCATTAAATGATGAAGTGGATGACTTGTCCACAGCGATGGAAAACAAGGCTGACAAGAGCGAAATTCCATCACTTAACGGATATGCTACAGAACAATATGTCCAAGGCTACACATACGATAAGGCAACCATTGATGAGAAGGTTGCTGGAGGTGGTACTTTTGACCCAACACAATATTATAACAAGACTGCAACCAATGCATTGCTTGCTGAAAAGGCTGACACTGCAACAACCTATTCAAAGGTGGAGGTCAATAACTTATTGTCAAGCAAAGCAGACACAACCGCATTGAATGACTATTATAACAAGACACAAACTGATGCATTGCTTAATAATAAACTTGATGCAACTGCATATACTCCAACTGATTTAAGCAACTATGACACCAAGTCCGAGGTAAATACAAAGATTAGCAATGCTACAAGCCTTGTAAATGGTGCGTTGACTGCTCATACGGCTGATTCTACAGTCCATGTCACTTCTAGTGAAAAATCCAGTTGGAATGGCAAACAAGATGCTCTATCTGCTAGCAGTGGAATTAGCATAACAAACAATGAAATTTCAACAAGAATTGGAAGTGGACTGAGATATGCTTCAGATGGTGCTCTAGAAGTGAATTCAACGAATGCAATTGCAAGTGGTAACACTCAAGTGCCATTGAGCTATGTCGTACACAGCTACATTAACAATAACTGTGTATTGAAATCAAAGATTTGGTGTGGCACACAATCCGAATACGATGCAATAACCAGTAAAGATGCTGAGACTTTATACTTAATTCATTCATAATATGCCAGTAGTATTTTGTAATAATGAAATTGAAAAGGTGATATACAGTGGTTATACCATCGAAAAAATATATGCTTGTGACGGTGAATTGGTCTATGAATCATCGCCACAACCTCAAAGTGACTATAAGGCAAAGGTAGTTGCAAATGATGACGTGTGGGGTGTAGTAACAGCACAAAAGGATTGTAATTCTTCATCGGCAGTATCCTCATCAGAAACAAGCTCTTGGGTGGCAAGGACTGAGCAAGGCAATATTCCAATTGATATCTTGGATGTCACTAGCTTATGGATTGGCGATTGCGTTAGTGAAATTGGTTCTAATGCATTCAGTGGCTACACAGCCCTTGAAACGATATCAGCCCTTGGAAACAATGTAACATTGATAAACACCTATGCATTCAGAGGTTGCAGTGCTCTTACCAATGTCTATTTCGGCTGTAATCTACAAATAATAAGTAATTATGCTTTCAGTGGCTGTACAAGTTTATCTGCGGTTAGCTTTTGCTTGCCAATCAGCAATCTAACAACGATTGGAACTAGTGCATTCAGAAATTGTACAAGCTTGACAAGTGTAACGCTACCGAATACTGTCACATCTATGGGTGCTACCGTATTCTATGGCTGTACGAACCTCAAAAGGCTCGTTATGACAGCCACAACACCTCCGTCATTGCCAAATAATTCAATGGCATTTGATAATGTTGCAGAAGATTTTGAGATTATAGTACCAGTCAATTCATACAATGCATACAAAACTGCTGTTGGATGGAGTACATATGGTGACAAAATTCACACATAAAGTGTTCATGTTTATTTAAAATAAAGCGTTTAAAATCTTAAAATAAAATGGGATGCATTAATCCAGATTGCGATATGAAACGTTGGGAGTATTGCGACAACACTGTTGTTCTTGCGAATGCTGAATACTACTACACAAAGAAGCAAGTTGAAGACTTGATTGACGATGTTAGTGGTGTGACTCCAGCAGAAGTTCAAGAGCAAATCGACAATTCAATAAGAACAAAGGCTGACAAGTCTGAGGTAGATGAATTGGCAGCACAAGTAAGGCAAAACAGTGAAGACATTCTCAATCGTTACACAAAAGCCGAAACAAATTCATTACTTCAATCATACTATAACAAAATTGAGACAACGGCATTGTTCCAAAACTATAGCAAGGTTGAAGGCGATGTTTTAGTGCTAAATTCAGAAAATTTGTAAAAAATAATTATTTAATTAAATATATATATTTAATATGGCTAATATTAGTAAAGTCCGTTTAAGCGGAATCACCTATACGATAGTTGATGAGACTGCAATACATTCCCTTGAGGGTTATGCAACAAGCGCACAAACACAAAGTGCAATCACTGCTGCAACCAATGCCCTTGCTGAAGCAATTGCAGAACAGCATTACCAAACTAGCGGTGATGTCCAGAATGCAATCAGTGGAAAGGCTGATACAAGTGCACTCACAGTATTTGCTGATAGCGTTGTATATAATTCAACAAGCGAATATATAGAGTTCTACAACGGTGGAACTGGCGGTACAAAGGTCTATGAAATCAGTGCTGCACCATTCTTGATTGATGGGATGGTTCAGAGCGTTGAGATAACATCCATTACAAGTGGTGGTAGCGAAGTCCAAGTGCTTGAGATTACTTGGAACAGTGCTGCTGGAGGTCAAGTAACTGACATACCTCTCACTGATATCTTCAATCCGTCACAATACTACACGAAGACTGAGGTTGATACAGCATTGAGCGGCAAGCAAGAGACCCTAGTGAGCGGAACTAACATCAAGACCATCAATAACCAGAGTATTCTCGGAAGTGGTGACATCCATATTGAGGCTCAAGGTGTCATTGACACACAAATGTCCAGCACATCGGAAAATGCAGTCCAGAACAAGGTCATCAAGGCTTATGCTGACACAAAGAACCCAATGGTAACGTTGGATAATGAAACTCTTGTAATCTCTTAATTATAAATATATCTTTTTTTATTTTGGATGGAAGTTTTGCCGCTTCCATCCATTTTTATTTCATGTTTATTAAGAAATATAAATAATTTATTCAAATCTATTATAAACGATGAGTAGACCAATTGGTTCAAAGAATAAGCCAAAGTTACCTTCAAACAAGAATGGCGTGTATCTTACCAAGCTTGAAAAACAAATTGAGGGTTCGGCAGTAACAAGGAAGAATGCTCTTGGTTGGGTTAATTGGGGAATCAAGAACACATATCCAAACATATTGTTGGATTTGTTCAACCAAAGTCCAACACATAGGTCAGCAGTTAACTTTGCAGTACAGTCAATCCTCGGAAATGGTGTTGACTATGAGCAAATGGGATTAAATGGTGATGAGATTGTACCGAATTATGCCCAGACTTGGGATGAGATAATCAAGAATCTCGCAATGGATTACATTCTCTATGGTTCTTATGCAATCCAAGTAATAATGAACAAGGATGGAAAGACATTCTCATTTTGGCATATGCCTCTTGATAAAGTAAGATGGTCAGAGTATGATGAGGACGGTCAAATCACATCATATTGGATATCTCAAGATTGGACAGCACTAGGACAATATCCTCCATTCCAGATTGAAGCCTTGGATATGAAGGAAGAGAAAAATTTGGAGAAAGGAAAGCCATATCTTTATGTGTATCGCACTTATTCTCCAACGATGACATATTATACCCAACCACACTATGCTGCTGCTATAAAGGCAATACAAGCCGAAATAGAGTATTGTAACTATGACTTGAAGAACATTGTCAATGGCTTTGCTCCAAGCGGTGTATTGACATTACCAGAGGTGGAGACGGATGAACAAAGACAAGCAATCATCAACAACGTTACAAGGATGTTCCAAGGCAGTGATAATGCCAATAGTGTTATGATTACATTCCGTTCCAATATTGAGGATAAGGGGGTTGAATATACACCATTTACAGCAGCACAAGGCAATGTGAACACATATGCTGATGCAAACCAGAGGGTAATTAATAGAATCCTTGCAGCACATCAGATTCCAAATGCAGCATTGATTGGAATGCCAGACATTGGAAACAGTGGATTCTCTTCTGAGGCAGATAAATTGGAAGTATCTTACCAACTTTACAACAAATTAACTGGAAATTACAACCGTATGGCAGTTGTAAGAACCCTTAATCAAATGTTCAAGATGAACGGTGTTGATACGGAGATTATAATGAAACCTCTTAACTTCAATGATTTTGGAAATGATGCAAATGTTGAGGAAAGAACCGAACCAACACAACCAAAGGAAGAGGAAATTGATGAAAATAACGTTGAAGAGCAAAAAGTGGAGGAATAAACGATGATTATAAATGAATCTTTTTTTAAAAAATACAGCCCAATACCTCTCAACTATAATATGGCTGAGATAAGGAATTACATCCCAGTGGCAGAAAAGATTTGGGTTAAACCAGTTATTGGCTATAAGCTCTTCAATGAGATTGAACAGCAAGTTAAGGAGAATAAGGTAAGTGATGCCAATGCAACATTGCTAACTGATGGTGGATTATGGCAGTATTTGTCATTTGCAACCGTTCTAGAGGCATTACCAGTAATATGGGCACATATATCAGAGGTTGGTGTGACGAAGGGCAAGAGCGACAATTCTGACAGCTTAGACCTTAAGGATATGACTTATGTTGGCCAGCACTTAAGGAATCAAGTTGAGGTATTGAAAGACCAATTGAAGAAATGGCTGTGCGAACATTCGGTTTCGTTCCCATTGGTTGATTGCTGCGGATGCGGATGTAGCTGTTGTAATGAAAATCAAGGCAAACTTAACCCACCAAACAAAAACCAAGAATTGTATTCAACAAGAAGGCAATGCACAGACTTAAAATAACGCAAAATAACGCCCTTAGAGAGCATTTCTCTCTAGGGGCTTCATAGTTTACCACACACACAATTATAAGCGATTGTGGGGCTTAATCCCCTTCAATAATCTGAAGGGGATGACCATCTTGTGATGGGTATATATGGAAGGTTATGTAATTGCCGACAATGCCCACATTTCACATTCATCTACAACTGAATATTTTTTTTCGACTTCTTCTTTTGTGTGTGTGTTGACAAATTCCTCAATTTCAGTTGGGTTAATTTCATCAATGATTTTTTGAGTGAATTGTTTTGTTATGTCTTCACTAACAAAATCGTCAAGATTATCATGATATACTAAATAAACGTATTCCTTATTTAAATCAAATATAAAGATATTTTTATGGAAGAATTCTTCATCTATAAGATTTTCAAGTAAAATTCCATTTTCATAATCATTTATAATTTTATTCAAATGCCAATTCCAATATTTCCAAAATTCTTCATAACTTGGTCTTTCACTAGGTATTGGAACGTCTGTGCAAAAATCTTTCTCGTTAATCCAGTAATAATCTCTTGCATAAATCATTCTAACCCATTCAATGTGGTCAGTTAAATCATTAAAAAAATGGCATCTAGTCATATCAAAATCGTGTTTAATGCCTTTTACTTTTAAAAATCTTGTTTTCATAAAATTAATTTAGTTATTTTCGTATATTGCAAAGATATAAAATTAAATTCACATTTCAAAATATTTTTTAATCTTTCTTCATGTTATATTAAACCTTTTAGGTTGAAATACGTCTAATTAATAAAATATTTAAGATAATTTTGATTTTTAAAATATTTTTTATATATTTGCATAAATATACTTGATTTTTTTCAAGTATTGATATATTTATATAATAGATATGTTCATCTAGGATTAAATGCGGTTCGAAACGTATTTTTTAATTCATTGTTTTATTGGTTAGGAGGGTTTATATTACTCCAAGGCGTTAGTTCCCTCCTAACTTTATATCTAAAACGCCTAGGAGAAGCACTTGGGGAGTAAAAATAAAAGAGGTGCTTTAAAAATAAAATACTAATGCCAAAATGCAATGAAAAAAGAAAATTATTTAAATTTCGCTGCCTTGAGAAAGGCACTTTATGACGCACAGTTGTCTGAAAGAGCAAGATTGGTATATATACACTTGCTTCAAAAATCATCAATCAAGGGATGTAATCCAAATGCATTATATAATGTCGTTGAACTGACAAAACCGCAGATTGCAATTGACCTTGGAATATTAACAAAGAAAGGAGAACCAGCAAATAAGAGTATACAAAGAGCATTGGAAGAACTTGAAGTACTAGGATATCTCAAAAGATATCAAAAGTATAAATCAGAAGGATGTCCATTGACAATAATGTTGAATTTTAAAAAAGAATTTTTGAATAAAAAGATTGAAAGTGAAGACAAAAATGAATTCAATTTTGATGAAATTGAAGACAAAAAAGAATCCGATTTTGTGAAAACTGATGAAAAATTTGTCCACCCCTATAATCCTTTCTTATCTATTAATAATCCTTCTTTATCTATTAATAATATAAATAATAATATATTAGAAGAAAATACTAATAAAGAAAATAATATAGAAATAGAAAATAATAATATAATAGAAGAAAAAAATAAAATACTAAAACTTTCTAAAATAACTACTTTTGAAGAATTTAAAGAAGAAGTTGATATTATTTTTAATAAAGTAAGTACAGAAACAGAAGCTATCAACGAAAAAGGGATAATACAAGGAGTATTAAGCAAAATAAGACTTCAACTACCGCAAACTTTATTCAACAGATGCTCAATGTATATCAATAGGAGATTCCAAGAGAAAAAAGAAGAATTGGAATATGAATATATTTCAAGTGTTGAAAAATTACCTTAAATAACGAGAAAACACACCCCTTTGATGGGGGTGGTTTTCCGATAAAAAAGAAAAAATATTTCAACTTTTTTATTTTAAAATTTGTTAATTTCAATTATTTTTTATATCTTTGCAATAAGAAAATAAATAAGAAGAGTTGAGACAACGCTGTTCATATTATAATAAGTATTATTTTTCTATATAAGTTTTTTCATATTAAATCTTGACTCTTCTTTTAAAAAAATACTTCAAATTCTAATTTTTTTGGAATATGAAAACTATTTATTATAAAAAACTATGGCAATAAGAACTAAAGAATCACTTCAAAGACTATTCCAAGAATCAAAGGAAAGACAAGAAAGGAAAAAACAGCTTCAACAACACAAGTATAAAAAAGCTCAACAGAGCGTTAAAAAAGCTTTAGCTGACAAGCAGTCCAAGGAACAAAAGAAAGAGGCTCAGAACGCACAAAAACAGCCTCAAATCAAGATTTCAAGAAGCATTGCAATCTACAACACCAAGTATATTGAACGCTTTGACGATGATGACCTCTACCAAACGAGGGAAGAGCTAATGGAAGCTGAAGAAAGAGGAGAAGGACGTATAAACTGGATTGTTTTTGACGCACTAATAAGTATAAGAGATTGGTAAAAGATACTTTTTTTTGTCATAATTTTAAATGTTTTTTTAGATGTGAGGGCTGGTAGTCGGCTTGGAGACTATAACCCAAGTTAATTACAACGGTCAACCAAATCCAGCCCACACATTTTTTTTAAATTGGCATATTCTCAACCTCTTTTGCAATGTCTTCATCTTTGGTAAGTTGATGCACATACGCTGCTATTTTGTTTGCGCTTCTTCCCATCAAGCTTGCAAGACCACCAATTGATGCATTTGGCATATTAACATAATTACTCGCAAAGCTGTGACGAGCAGTGTACATCTCAACTTTATCAACTTTAACCAATGGATTATTCAAATGTTTCTCAGCATTCTCTCTTGCAATGTCCATATTAATCTCAACAAATGCCTTCCTAACCCATTTAATTGCCCTACTAGCGGCTTTGTGACTCTGGTTGAGCATTTGTTCATCTGTAAGATTTGAAGCGTTTATAACGCAATACACAAAGCCATTCTTGCTAAATCCCAATTGATGCTCCAACCCAATTATTGTCAATATGTCCCTCTTCAATCTGATATGAACATCAGAGGATGTCTTCCTTCTCTTTAAATCAATTGCCCAATAGTCTTCATTATTCAAATTAATTCTCTTGCAATTGGATGTTTTAAGCATAGACAAATCGATTGGAGAACTACCATTCATCTTATAACACATCAGAAACCATAGTAGTCCAAATTCCTTGGTATATCTTAATCTTAATTTATCTTCAACACCTTCCTTATAACTCCATCTATTTCCATTCCTTTCAATGCATAAATCCAAAAAATATTCCTTTAATCTTTTTATATGGTCAACTTCAAGAAAATAATCTCTATGCCTTTCTTTGTATTTTTGACTGAATTTAAAAGTTTTAAAAGGATATTGTGATGCATCAGCAAGATTATAAGCAATGGCATAATTCCAGACCGAAGCAACACTGCATAGTATGCTTTTAATTGAATTCTCGTTGATTCCACCCTTTTGCATATAAACAGCGAAATCCTTCATCTTTGCTGTTGTCAATTCTGCAATAATAAAATCTTTTTTCTTCAAAAAATCACATAATTTGCGATAACTGTATTGGTATCGCCTTGCAGTGCCATCAGTGACTCTTCTTTCTCTGCATAAACGCTTATAAATGCTTAAATACGTGTTGTCATTCTCCTTTATTTCATTCTCAAACAACATCGAAGGAGTATATTCAATTGAATTATACTCATAATAGTTCTTCTTGTCAATAACCTTTTGCTTGATGTCATTGAGCATCTTGTTAAGGATGGGAGCATTAGGACACCCAGACTTGATAACCTCCCTCTTCTTGTCCCAATGTTTTTGAAGACAAGAAACACCAGTGGACTTCTCAATTCGACCTTTGTAACACACAACAATGTAGAGCGGAAATTCATTTTGTTTGTTTTTCCTATTCATTTTTTGCACCAATCTGATGCTTGCAGTACTTAATTTTGCCATATTAATTGAATTTAAAGTTTGGTGCAAAGATAAAAATTAAATTCAATATAACCAAATCCTTGTCTCATTTTATGCCTCATTTTTTCTCATTTGTCTCACATTCTATAAGAAAAAATGCCCATAAATAAAGGAAAAATCATATTATACCACTTTCGTTCTGAAAATATCCTTCATATCAGTATATTATTGAATATTAATTAATTATAATTCAATAATTAATTTAATGTCTCATTTTTTGCCTCATTTAAAAAAATATTTTTAAAAAAAGTGCATTTTTTTTTTGTTTTTTAGCAAATTAATGAAAAGTTGTTGATATTTATATATAAATAAACTAAGATAATATTTATAATTAATAACTTATCATTAAATTTTATACATATGAAAAATAAGGATTTTTTTGATTACAATGAGGAACACGACATTAACTTACTGGTTGATTTTAATAAGAAAATGAAGTTATTCAAAGGGCTTCAACAAGCTGCATATGGTGATTACAAGGATGCCACTGGTTTCACAATAACAAAATTAGGAGAAAAGAGAAAATTCAACATTGAGATTAAGAAGAGAAATGCCGTGTTGCTTTCCAGCGGTAAAGTAAGTGCTGAAACATTTGTTGATGATAATGTTATCATTGAAACCCATAAGATGCTAGACTTATTGCTTGATAAAATTGAGGGTTATGAACCAATATATATCAATTTTCTTCAAGATAATGTTGTAATAATTTATAACTTATCAAAGCTTACAAAACGTCCAAAGACAATGAAGAAGTTCATCAAGAGCAAAGGATATCAAGGGTTTGAGATTGCTTCAAGACAAGGGCTTTATTTAGTTGATGCAGCCATTTATAAAGATAATAAGCTTTTTAAGAAAGTTGGGGAAGAATGGAAGAGTTGAAACCAGAAGAAATATATTTCAAGATTGTGGGAGATAAATACGATGAATTAAGACAAATATGCAAGGATGTCTGTATAAGGAACAAGGAGAAATACAGCGAGGATATATTAAATGATACGGTTCTTCAAGTTCATAAGATTATCCTCAAGAAAGGCAAACTAGATGATATGTCAGAAAATGGTATAATGAGATATTTTGTCAGGAGTTATGTTAATAATCTACGTTGTGAGAAACGATATGCTTATGTTAAAAAGAGGGATGTGAACATAACCCAAGAAGAATTCAATGAGAGATATGACCACTCACAAACATCAAGGATGGATAAGATTATCAAAGATTTATTGGAAGATTTCTCAGTTCTTTATATAATGAAATTGGTTGAAATAAACTTTCCAGCAGAATATTTCAATCTTTATAAGATGAAAACATTATGTAAGATGACATATAAACAAATCCATGATAAAACCAAAATTAAGAAATCGAGAGATAAGATTATAGCCGTTAATAATTGGGTTAAGGAGAATCTTACTAGAGATATCATCAAGAAAGAGTTTATGGAGATATATGGTGATTTAATTGAAAAATAACGATTTAAACAAAAATAATCATGTTTATACAAATATTGGAAGTAGTATTAATTCTATTGATTTTCTTTCCAACTAGATATTTAGCTTGGAAGATTACAGAAGTGTGGGGATTACCACAATGGCTTCAATACAAGCCTTGGAATTGTAAGTTATGCTTAACCTTTTGGCTGTTGTTTGGGGCATACGTGTCAATTGGCTTGATATTCAAGTTATACATTCTATTCTTTGGAGGTTTATTCCTTGCGATAATGAATGCTGTAGCAATGATGATTGACCAGAAACAGAAGACAATTCGTATTGAAGATTTGGAAAATTAACATTTTTTATATATCTTTGCTAAAAGATATTTGTTTATGAGTAGAATAATGGAAGAGTGGAAACCAATTATAGGATTTGAAGGCTTATACGAGGTTTCAGATTGGGGAAATGTCAGAAGTATAGACAAATACGTAGAGAGCTATAATCCTTTAGCTAGAAAAGTGACAAGACGTTTTTGGAAAGGCAAGGTATTAAAAAAAGTAAAAGCAAAAAACGACTATTTGGTTGTTTGTCTACATGATGCAGACCATAAACAACATGAAGGAAAAATACATAGATTAGTTGCTGAAGCTTTTATTCCAAATCCAAAGAATAAACCATTAGTAGGTCACACAAAAACATTACCAAATGGTTTGGAAGATAAAACAGCAAATGAGGTTTGGAATTTGGCTTGGATGACGCCAGAAGAGAATTCAAACTATGGTACATTACCAAAGAGGATTTCCGAATCTAAAAAAGGAGATAAAAACCCAATGTTTGGAAAAAAACGTTCTGAAGAGGCTAGAAGAAAGCAATCAGAAACATTAAAAAATAATTATAAATTAAAAAGAACAGACAAATGAAATGGAATAACGATGATGTTAAATTAGTTGAAAAGTTTATTGAAATAAAGAATAAAGGCTTCTATGCAGATTCAAGACAATTAAATGATGTATATAATAGAGTTTTGGAAAAGAATGTAGCACCAACATCGTGTGGAAGCTGTATGAGGGCAAGAATAAGCGAGTTGGAACAAGCGTTAACCCAGTTCAAAAAACAAATGGAATTAAGTGGAATGACATCAACTGAGGAATTGGTAAATGAGATTGATGCCGTTGAAAAAGAAATCAAAGAAGAAAAACCTAAAAAAGGAAGACCAAAGAAAAAGGAGGAATAAGATATGGCACTAGTAGATACTCATATTGGGCAGAACAAATGCAAAAGAGGTAAGAATTTATCACAAAGACAACTTGACGAATACGATAGAGTTCAACGTCTCATAGAAGAAATTCAAGTTGACCTAGTCAATGGTGTGCTTCGTTCTGAAATATTCAATAAATTCAGAGAAAGGCAATATGAGAATCTATCTCAGAAAAATATTGGAGAAAGGCAAATCCAAAATTACATCAAGGCAGCTTGGGAACTTCTAAAAGAGGATAGGGTTGAAAAGGTACAAGAATTAAGAGATTTGCTCTTCTCTCAATATATGAGCCAGTACAATGAAGCAACTCAAATGGGCAATGTAATAGCAGCAAAGAGTTGTTTGGACTCAATTGCGAAGATATTCCTCCCAGATGAGAAGACGGTAAACCTTAATGCAAAGGTGGAAGGAGACATAACGATAGATTTCAATTTGATTGAGGATGAAGGTTAATGTAAAGGGTATTAAACTCACTGAAAGCCAAAGATTGATTTATGATGCAGCAAATGATAAAGAGCATAGGATTGTAATGGCAAATCTGTCAAGACAGCAAGGAAAGACAACCGTCATTATGCTGCTTTGCATACAATGGCTTACATTAAGCAATGAGGATATTATTTACTTTACACCAACATTTACACTAGCAAAGAGAATATATAATAAGATAATAAAGATGCTTCCACAAGAATTTGTCAAAAAAGCAAATGCATCTGACTTATATATTGAAAGCATCGTTGGTTCTCAACTTCGCTTTTTCAGTGGTGAAGCAGCACAATCAGCAAGAGGTAGCAACTGTACAAAACTAGTCATAGACGAAGCAGCGTATATCAAGCAAGAAATTGACGGACAAGACTTCTATTATAACATTGTAATGCCTCTGACCAAAGTACATTGCAACAAGATTGTGATGATTTCAACGCCAAAGTCAACATTCGGATTCTTCTATGACTTATGTATGCAAGCAATAAGTGGTGAAAGAAATGATATGATTTACATAAAGAGAACCATTTATGAAGATGCATTGATAACAAAGGAAGAAATAGAGGAATTAAAGAAGGGATACCCACCAATGGCTTGGAAGGCAGAATTCGAATGCCAGTTCTTGGCAAATGCCCTATCAGTATTTCCAAATTATGAGAGTTGTTTTGACGGTCATTTTGTCAAGGGTAAGTGTTGGATTGGAATTGACCCATCGAGTGTTGGAGAGGATAATACGATTGTTTCAATTATAAATGCAGATAATCAAGTAAGACAATATAAGATAGATGGCGAACTAGATGAGAAATATGATAGAATTGCGAAAATCGTAAATGAGTATAATCCAGTGGCTACGTATATTGAAAATAACTCAATCGGCAGTGTTATGGCAAATGAAATAAGGAAGAAATTAATAAGGAAAAGTAATTTCTATGAATTTGCTACAACAAATGAAAGTAAAAAGGAATATATAGCATTATTAGCTATTGATATTTCAAACAATAATATTCATTTTGAGGAAGATAACAAACTGTTATATTCAGAATTAGGAACATTTACTTTCAAACTTACCAAAACTGGAAATATTACCTATGCAGCAACTGATGGAAAACATGACGATACTGTTACATCATTAGGTATTGCGTTACAGTGTAGGTCTGACTTCAAGTATACTGGTCAAAATAACCTAAATTTCGTACTAACAAAGCAAAAATTATTATATTGATATGGAAATAGATTATGGCAAATGGACAATTCCAAATGGTTGGAATGAATTAACGTTAAAACAATATCAAGAAATTGAAAGATATTATTCCGACAAGGATAAGAAATTTGATGTGAGAGACGTTTTAGAGCTGTTTACAGACCATTCAAGGGATGAGATAGACCAATTACCCATTGAGTTCGTTGAACGCATCCTAGGCAACTTAAATTGGCTGTTCAAGGCACCAGATTGGGGTGAGCCAAAGAACTATACTGAGATTAACAATGAAAAGTACATTGTAAACATCCAAGACAGGCTTAAAGTTGGTGAGTTTATTGCAGTTGACACTGCAATGAAGGCTGACAAGCATAACTATGCTGCAATATTGGCGATATTGTGTAGAAAAGAAGGGGAATTGTATGATTCCAAGTTTGAGAATGAGGTGCTGACCAATAGGATTGAGATGTGGGAGAATGTTCCAGTGACAAAGGTGATGCCTATTATCTCTTTTTTTATGCAATGCTTCATGATATTGCAGATGCCTTCCCAATTGTCTTCGGAGGTTCGCGAAGCAATAAACCACATTCGCAACAATATAGAGACTTTGCATCAAGATGGGGATTTAACAAAACGCTCTATGAAATCTGCGATGAAAAAATTGAAAAAGTTGGAGAAGTCTATCAGTTCTATCTAAATGATTTTCTCCAGTATTTGACTTATATAATAGATAAGCAGCAAGTTGATGAGGAAGAGGATAAATTCCAAGAAAATATGAGAAAATTAAAAAAAGGTAGATAATATCATGAAGCATAATAAAAGGGAGCTAACTAGCTCCCTCTTTTTTGTTATATGGTTATATTCTTTTTTTTCTTCAGTTTTAAATATCATAGTTTAATCATGTTTACTTAAATTAGATATTGCAAATATATCAAAAATAATTCAAAAATCAAAATGATATACAAACAAGTTACTGATATTATAATCGACACGTTGAAAAGATTCAAAGGTGTTAATTTTGTTAGATATAGTGGTGATGATTTAATTAATCAGCAAAATAACTATAAGACGATTCAATGTTATGTTGATGATATAACCCATCATCAGTTCAACCTTACTCAAAATATATGCAAGGTTGAATACAATATTTATATATTGGGTTTTGCTGAGGATGGAACACCAGAGAGTATATTGGATGTGCAAGACAAATGTTATGATGTTGCATTGTACACTTTAGCATATCTTGATGTAAACGAAGATTTCAAAGGAATCGTATCAGTCTATGATTATGACATTTTAACCTTATCAAGGTACACTGAACAATCCAATGCTGGTGTTAAGCTATCCTTAGTACTCACAATTCCGAATGGTGTGAATCTTTGTGAGCTTGACGAACATTTTGGAGAGCCTTATGAGGATGAACCAGACCAAGAAATTGACATTAATAACGATGAGATAGGTGATATTAAGATTAATCCTATCACATTACCAACAAATAGAATCTGCTGATGGATTTACATAAAGCATTACAAGAACTTGCTGATAAAGTCAAGGAGATTGTAGAACTGAGGATTAGAAGGTATGGCGTTAATCCTCGCACTGGTTCTAACACACTCCAAGGTTCTGATTTGGAGCGAAGCATCGATGTATCTCCTACTGAGGATGGTATTGTATTGCAGATTGCTGATTATTGGGAGTTTGTTAGTAGAGGATGGGCTAGAACTGGTAATTATCCAAATACATTTCATCTTTTTGTTAAGAATCTTACAAATTGGGTTAGAAAGAAGAACATTAGGTTTGGGAATCTAACAGAAAATCAAATCGTATGGGTTGTATTAAATAAGATTTGGGTAAAGGGAATAAGACCAAGACCATTTATGGTATATAACGATGAAGGTGATTTGACGGAAATGATTCCAGAATTGAAGACGTATATGGACAAATGGTTTGAAGAACTGATTGACAGTATATTTGAGGATATCAATAATTATTTTAATAAATAAAAGAATGAATATAACTTATAATAATTTAACACAGCCTTCCAATTTTGTTACTTTTACTGAGATACCAAACATATTATCAGTAAAGGAAGACATAAGGGGTACAAAGGCAGTGATTAACTTTGTCTTTCAAGGTGATTTGAGAAGCACTGTGAGTGCTGACAGCCAGTACTACATAACTGTCTTGGGAGAAACCATAACCAATGTGATGAATCCGCAAAAGGCGAATAACAAGACATTCTACATCTCTGGTGATGAAGAGTCAACTGCAATGCAAGTTGGAAGGGCGTTTAGGCGTTGTGGTAGCATAACGGCTGACTTCATTGTGATTGTTGATGGCAACGAGGTCAATCTAATTGCGAAGACGATTGGACAAAAGGGAATAGCATCACCCACATCCATTCTAAGAAACATACCTCAAGCGAATTTGACTGTTAATGTAGCTGATGGCAATGCTTATTCAATATTGTTTAATAGTAAGATTTCAGTTGATGTATATGAAGGCAATTATACTGACAACAATACATACAGATTGACGTTGGAAAAGAATTGGTATGGTGATGAATGCGCGTTTGATATGAGTCCAGTATTGGCAACGATATCAGAATTTGGAGTTACCAAGCCTTATGTATTTGGTTTAAATGCAATAAGGGAAGACGGTGAATTTCAAGTTTTGGGATATATAAGTGGAAATACAACGTTTGGATATCATTGCAACCAGAGTGACGTGTATAAGTTTGCAAGTGGTGCTCAATTCCTATTGAATAAGCGAAGGGGTGAGAACAATGTGATGACACTCTATACCTATGATGCCAATATCCCATTTTCAGTTTTATGCGGAAGGGATACAGCTAGCTTTAACATAACATATAGTGTGAAGGATTCAGCATATAATGAGTTATACACTACCACAATCACCAAGCAAAGACCAAGTGGTGACAACCTTTTGTTAGACACAAGCATTACAGTGCCACAAACCGCATTTACAAACGCTTACTACGTAGTTATCACAATAGGTGGGGATACTACAAGGTTCGATGTAATAAAGCCTCTGAAGGCAACGGAATACTATCAAAGGGTATTTTGGAGAAATGAGTATGGTGGAATTAGTTTCTTTGATTTCACTGGTGCTCGAAGTGAGTCGGATAATGTTGATATTGAAACCTATGAGAAGAATATCTTTGACTATCATATTGCCGTTGAAGAGTATGAGCAGTTTGAGAGAAAGAAGATATATAAGAATGACTACAAGAAGAGCGTTTCATTGACTTCCCATTTGATGAATGAAGATGGTAAGTGGATATTCAACTCATTGATGATGTCAAAGAAGGTCTGGACAATTGTCAACGGTAAGGTTTACTACATCATTCCAAAGTCAATTGAAGTGGCTGAAGACCAAACATACAATGGTATATTTACCGCAAAACTAAGTTATGAATATTCTGATATTTAATTATGGTAAGTGACGTACATTTAATAGAGTTATATATTCAAGGAGAGTTAGTTGAGCTTGTTTCGCAAGATAGTTTGAACTTGAGGATTAACAACGTGTTGTTTAATCCGACCCACACTTCAACGAAACAAGCTGAATACTCATATTCATTTGATATTCCATCTACTCCAAAGAACGATAAAATATTGGATTATGCAAATAATCTATCAAAGATAAACAAGTTTCATGCAAGGTATTCGGCACAAGTGTATGCTGATGGTAATTTGATATTTGACGGAAGTTTGACAATTCAAAAATATTCGGCAAAGGATAAGATGTATACTTGCAATCTAGTTAATATCAAAATAAATACGCTAGATGAGATATTTGGTGATGATACATTGACCGATTTGAAGTGGATGGTGGATTTTGATGGTGCTCCAACAATTAATTCAATAAACAATGATGGCTCAACAAAATATTATTTTCCTCTAGTTAGCTATGGCGTATTCCAAAAGGACTATGTAAGCAAGGATGAGGTTGCTGCAACGTATACTCCAAAGCATACGATGGACAAGTACAATAGATGGTGGATTGATTCATTTTATCCTTCGTTGAATATGGTTGAGATAATCAAGAGAGCTTTTGAGAGCAGAGGCTATTCAGTCGGAGGTAATGCTGTCTATGACCCTTACATAAACAATATATTTTGTTCTACTAATCTAGCTGATGAACAAGTGCCGATATACAATGTTGGTAATCCAAAGTTCGGAAATGTCTCATTGAAGGTGAATTGGAACAACTACAGCAGCGTTAATACGTCTGTGGACTATGAGAGTGGTGATGGATGGCGCAACTCTTCTGGTGGCTGGCCTCAAGACCTTTCATTCCCTTACTATCAAATGAATCCAGCGATAAATGCATCGAACAGTAATGCTCCTCAAGAGTACAATTTCTCCACCGTTGACATATGGAATATGATGGACAGTGCGAACAATCCGAATGTAAATGTAACAGTCCAAGCACCAACCTATATGTATGACCCAAATGAGATGCTGATTGTGATTCCAGCAGATGGTTGGTATAGGATATATCTTTCCGCAAAGGCTTCCCTAAGTGGTGTCGGTACTTACTTTACCGCAAAGCAGTGGACAAATACATTCTATGATGGTGATGAGTTTACTGAGAGGGATGTTCAAATAAAGAGGGGATTCAATGAATTGACTCCCTTGGAAATCCAATTGATTAAGAATTATGACGATAATGTTGAATTAATCAAGGGAAAGAGAAATATAACCTATGATACTGGAGACCCTAACCAAGAATATTACACAATTAGGGGTGGCAGTTATACTGGTTCTACAGTCATTAACAAACATCAATGGGACACTGACTTTCCACATCAAGACCTTGCTGGTTCTTGGTCTCCAACCATTATGAGCGGACTTGTTGTAACGACATCAGCCCAAATGGGAAGGACTGGAAGGCACACCATAGATAGGTCAGCCCAAAGCGGAACAAACACACCTCAAGGACAATCTGGAAAACGTCCGACGAGTGGAACATCACAAGGTGGAGGATATGGTGGTGGTTCAACCCCTCAAACGAGGTACAACACATATGGCTATATACATCATGACGGTTATCCAATGCCATATGACCCAGCAGTGAGTGAAGCTTTTATATGTGGTTTCTCAACTCTTGGTGACGGTACTGTATCAGTTCAAAAGAATGGTTACTCTTGGTCAAGGATGTGTTCAAGAAAGAACGAATGTTTCGCTGAGGTTAAGGGTATGGATTTGTCAAAGAAGAAGAGCGATGGCACAATTGAGGTTGTGAGCACCGAATATGACAAGAATACATACAATGGTGCTAGGGCTTACTATTATGGCACTGACTCAACCATAAACAATGCTATAATTGACTGCTGTGTATATCTCCACAAGAATGATGTATTGGAATTAATTGCAGTGCAAAGAGACTATTATGGGCAAAAATATGCTTGTTCTGCTGAATGTGAAGTGCAAATAACAGCAATAAGTGAAAGAAGTGAGGCTGAATTGAGGGGAGACCAGTATTGGAACGTGTATTCTCCAACTGAATTCCCAAAGAAACTCAATCTTTTCAATTTTACAAACGATGAGACAAGGATTGCAGATTGGATTAACAGTGTTAAGACAGCATTTAACCTTGAAATCTTGCAAAATGGCAATACAATTGATATAAATACCCAACAAGGTATCAAAAAGGACATAACATATGCCGTTGACATTGATGATAGGGTTAATTCAAGTGAAGTTGAAAGTGAATACATCAGCTATCCAAAGGAAATGTCGGTAAAATACAAGATTGACACTGATGAATGGGGATTTGAGTTGACAGTGCCACCAGAACATATCAATGATGAGGGTGATGAATGGAAGAAATGGGGAGATAGCGGATATACAGTCATACAATTGAACGATGATACGTATGAGACATCCACACAAAACACCCAAACAAACTTCTCATATACTTGGTATGACAATTTCTTGTGGAAAGAGGTGTTGGAAGATGGAACTGAGACCGAATATACTGGTCTAACCGTCTCCATACCAGTGATAGAGAAGGCTGAATTTATGGCTGAAGGGTATGGATATGATGAAGCAATGAAACATGACGGTTACTCTCTTACTCAAAGGTTTTGGTATAGAGACCAGATTTCACAAGAATATATTTGGACAGCAGACCATATGCATGACCAGATATTCCTAACGTATCCAAAAAACCAATATGAAAGGTTCAATTTGAGCTATAAAGATACTGAAAAGAGCATTGTAACGGAATATTTTAACATTTCACCAATGCTGTCTTCAAACTATGTTAAACTTGACGTGTATTTGAATCCGCAAGAATATAATTCAATCAAGAATGGTGCTCTAGTCCATTTTGACAGCGATTTATACTACACATCAGAGATTAGCGGCTATGACCCATCTGGGGCAAATCCAACATCCCTTAAATTAATCAAAAAGGTATAAGTAGAAAAGGAGGTTGTTTACCTCCTTTTTTTAATCCATCTACCTAAATTATCTCTTTCTCTTAATTTCATTATCTTTGAATGTTCTGGTCTTTTTACACCAAGATTTTTTCCTTTCATTGATGCAGATTGTTTTGTCTTTTGATTTTCAGAAACTATACGACCTTTCAAATTTTCCGATATTTTTTTATTTCTTTCAACATTTTTATAACAATTCTCCAATCTTTTTTTAGTGATTGGGTTGTTCATATTCTCTTTTCTAGTGCATAGATAAAGGTTAGTGATATTGTTGTTTTTAGGATTAGAATCTTTATGCCCTATTTCCATATCTTCAGGAATTTCGCCATTAAAGTAGAACCATATTACTCTATGCCTTGAAAAAGTTTCTTGTTTACCATCTTTTTTCCTAAACGTGTTAATGATATAATTATTTGCAGTATTTTCAGTTGTCATTCTACTGTTTTTAAATTTAGAAATAATTTCACCGTTTTCTAAAATTATATATCTATTAAAATCAATATTGTTTTCTCTACATTGTTTCATAATCATTTCATGTTTACAATAAATATTTCGATATTGGCAAATATATATAAAATAATTTAAAATTCCAAAAATATAATGGAAAATAATAAACGTACATATTCGATAGAGATTAACGGCATAAAGGAAAGTATCGATGCCGTTAAGAGTCTTACTGCTTCATTAGGTGAGCTGGAAACAAGGATTGATGCATTAAAAGCAAAAGCATCAGTCAATGTTAGTGTGAATGGTAATGTCCAGACAAATACAAGTTCTTCAAGTGATTTGAAAGAGCAAGATAATCTTGAAAAGCAAATCCTTGCAACTGAGGAAAAACTCTCACAAGTTAGGTCAGAGAATTACCAGAAGCTCTTGCATATGAAGGAGGAGTTGAAGGAGTACACCCAGATTGCAAAGTCCAATGCAGCAGCAGATGAAAACAAGCAAGGGTTATTCGATACCAATACAATGGCTGGAATGAAGGCTTCTCTCAAGTCCATCAAGGCTGAGATGCAAACCTTGGATGTAAGTTCCGATAGGTTTAGGGAACTTACACAAGAAGCCAATGTATTAAATGAAAAATTGAAGTCAATCGAGCAGAGTTATGGCCAGTTCGGAAGGAACGTTGGCAATTATGCGAATGGTGTTTCTGATGGTCTTAAGAAACTCAATATAGACATTGGTGGTGTTGCACAAGAATTCGACAATGCAAAGCAAGCATTGATGGCTTTGAAGAAAGAAATGCAGACATTGAGTGTCAAAAAGGATTTGGGAATCATATCGGAGGAAGAGACAGAAAGACTTAAGAGTTTGATACCAACGGTAAAACAGCTTGAGTCTTCCATCAAGGATGCTGGCAAACCAATGGATGCCCTTATGGATACAATGCAAGGAATTGTTGCAATTGCTAGTACAGCACAAGGTTTAGGCGCTTTTTTTGGTTTTGATGATAGCAAAATAGAAGAGACAATCAAGAAACTTGTTGCATTGCAAAACGTATTGCAAGGATTACAAACTTTGCAAACTCAGATGAATACTAAAGAGGGTATAGGGCTATTCTTATCTAAGGGAAGTGCTGCTGCTGATAAATTGGCTGCATCAATTGTAGGCGTTAGTAAAGCAACCAAGACCGCAACAGTTGCGACAAAAGCTCTCAGTCTTGCATTTAAAGGACTTGGAATAGGTCTTATTATTACAGCAGTAACGGCTTTGATTAGCCTTTATGATAAATTCGTTGAAAAACAAAAGAAAGTTGCTGAAGAGACGAAAAGGACACAAGAAGTGGCTAAAAAATCTGCCGTAGCCTACAATATGGCAAAGCAAGAGTTAACAACGTATGCTTCAATAATCGATAATTTCAATGGTACAAAAAAAGAAGAGAAAAAACTTGTCGATGAACTTAACAAGAAATATGGGCAAGCCCTAGGCACATATAAGAGTCTTGCACAATGGAAGGATACTCTCATAAAAAAGACTGAAGCCTATTGTGAAGTATTGGCTATTGAGGCTGAAATGGCTGCTGCAACGCATAGGCTTGAAGAGGCGTATTCAGCACAAATGGATGCCAAGAACTATGACCCAAGCATTTGGGAAAGAATTCTTGAAGGTAGTGCAGCAGCTAAAATAAGAGTACAAGCAGCGGCTGACCAAGAAGTTAAAGAAGCTGAAAAAGCCCAAGCGGAAATTTTTAAGAAGCTACAAGCCAAAAAGCAAGAAAGTGGTTTGTTTGATTTTTCACCACAAATAGGCAAAGATGGAAAGAAAACAAAGAAAGCAGTTCTTGACGTTGAAACAGAGTTAAACAGAATCCGCATTGAAGCGATGAGGGAAGGTCTCAACAAGACGATTGCCCAACTTGAGGAAGATAAGAGACAAAGGATAAACAAGATTAAGGCAAATGGTCAAAATGTTGCAGAACTTACAAAAGCAACTGAGCAGCTATACCAACAGAAGATTGAGGATGCAAGGAAGGATTTTGCTGAGAAAATCGAGAAGGAAGAAAGGGATATGTGGCAAGAGATTGGACGAATTGGAAGTAATGGGGCAGCACTTGCTTCCGAAAACATCGTCAAAGCCTCTGAGAACAGCCTTGACAAAGGTATAGATAGATTGCAAAAGAAATTAAATAAGATATATGTTGACTATGCCCCAGACTTTGGTAACGTGTCGAATAAGACTCTTGCAAAGGCTGGTAATATTGAGGGTAAAATAAAGACTAGAGAATTAAAAGATGAAAGCGGAGAACCAATAGATGAGGAAGAGCTTGAATTACTAAAAAAGTATCAAGGTATTCTTGAAGATATAGATTCAATTGAAGGTGAAATATATCTATTTCAAAGGAGAAGAAAAGAAGAAGGTGTTATCAAGATTTATGATGAAGAAGCATTAAAGGCTGCTGAAGAAGAAATCAAGAAATTAAAAGAAGGTCTTGAAAATGCAACCAAAATTCTCAATGAAGGCAAGAACATTGACTATGAATCTAAATTCAATGCATTGTATGGTAATGACTATAAGGAATTTGAAAAACAGCTTGCTGCAAAGATACAAGCAGAAAAGGATGCTGCAAATGAATCATATGAAATTGAAAGGAAGCGTATCCAA